>Ga0190268_10000001_pt1 | contig 277335 bp, 285 predicted proteins | sample Popmic249T_FD_133750 | JGI IMG/M metagenome (GOLD analysis project Ga0190268, IMG submission 133750) | Populus adjacent soil microbial communities from riparian zone of Blue River, Arizona, USA - 249 T | ecosystem: Environmental > Terrestrial > Soil > Riparian zone | place: USA: Arizona... | reverse complement strand
CGGCGATCTCCGGCATGCAGAGGCCGCTCGCGTAGTTGGTCAGCCGGACGTAGCGGCCGAGCTCCCTGCCCACGTCGTCGAGGGCGGCGCGCATGAGGCGGAAGTTCTCCTGCGTGGCGTACGTCCCCGCGTAGCCCTCGCGCGTCGCGCCCTCGGGGACGTAGTCGAGCAGGCTCTGTCCGGTGGAACGGATGACCGCGACGACGTCGGCGCCGGCGCGGGCCGCGGCCTGCGCCTGCGGGATGTCCTCGTAGATGTCGCCCGTCGCGACGATGAGGTAGATCCACGGCATCGGCGGGTCGCCGATCCGCTCGAGCAGCCGGTCGCGCTCCTTGCGGTTGGCGTCGATGCGCTTGATGCCGGCGCCGACGGCCTTGCGCGCGGCCGCGGTCGCGCGGGTGGCGTCGCGGCCCGCCGGCACGCGGAACGTCACCCCGCCGGTCGCCGCCTTCTCCGCCAGCGTCGCGAGGTCGGTGTCCTCGCGGAGCAGCGCGTCCCAGACGGGCAGCGCGACACCCTGCTCCAGGCCGGCGTCGTCGCGTACGGCCTCGACGAGGCGGTTGACCCACGGGATGCCCTCGGCGTCGGCGCCGGTGACGCCGGCAAGCCTGAGAACGGCGCGTTCGACGCTGACGGTCGTGTGGGTCCGCGCCATCTCCTCGACGGGCGCGGCGGCCCGCGCGGCGAGGCGGCGCGCCTTGCGCACCACGGACGCGTCCAGCCGCAGCTTGCGTTCCACGGTCATGCCGCCCATACCGTCCGTCCTCTCACGACGGTCCGGACGCAGTCCGGCGTCTTGGTCACGTCGGGCAGCCCGGCCTCGGACCAGCCGGCGTCGGTGGACCAGCCGGCGATGCGTTCGTCGGTCGGCCGCGGCGGCAACGGCGTCGCGTCCCACACCGCGAACGTCGCCTCAGCCCCCACCGCGATCGCGCCGCCCTCGTCGTCGCCGGCCGCGCGCCGACCGCCGCGGGTCGCGGCGAGGAACGCCGCCCGCGGCGACACGGCGTTGGCCGGCGTGCGGTGGTGCACCGCCGCGCGGACGCCTCCCCACGGGTCGAGCGGCGTCACGGGCGCGTCGGCGCCGAACGCCATGACGACACCGGCACGCGCGAACGCGGCGTACGGGTTCAGCCCCGCCGTGCGCTCCGCGCCGAGCCGCGCGTCGTACATGCCGCCGGGCCCGCCCCACTCCGCGTCGAACGCCGGCTGCACGCTTGCCACCAGCCCGAGCCGCGCCATCCGCGCGACCGACTCGGGCGAGGCTGCCTCGACGTGCTCGAGCCGGTGCCGTCCCGCGAGCACCGCGGGCAGGCCGGCGCGTTCGGCCACCATGTCGAACGCGTCCAGCACCGTCTCCACCGCGCGGTCGCCGATGACGTGGAAGCCCGTCTGCAGCCCCGCCGCGACGCACGCCTCGATGTGCGACGCGACCTCGTCGGCGCCGTAGCGCAGCTCGCCCGAGCGCGAGGCGTCGTCGGCGTACGGCGCCGAGAACGCCGCCGTGTACGACCCGATCGAGCCGTCGCAGAACAGGTCCCCGCCGGCACCGCGGATGCCGAGCCGCGCCGGGGTGTCGGTGTCCCCGAGCGAGCCCCAGTACGCCACCACGTCGACCGCCGGCTCCTCCGACGAGCCGATCGAGAGCAGCGACACGAGGTCGGCCTCGCCCGCGACGTCCGGACCGCTCATCTCGTGCACGCAGCCGATGCCCAGCCGCGCTGCCTCCGTCAGCGCCGCCCGCTGTGCTTCGAGAATCTGCGAGGGACGTAACGAGTCCAGGGCGACGCGCCGCACGACGTGGTGCGCGTCGAGGCGCACCAGGCCGTCGCCCTCGTTGCCGGGCAGAGAGTCGATCGAGCACAACGCCAGCAGCGCCGACGACGCGACGGCTCCGTGCACGTCCGCGCGCGCCAGGTAGACGACGCTGCCGTACGAGGCCCGGTCGAGCTCCGCCGCGGTCGGCGGGCGGCCCTCGGGCCAGCCCGACTCGTCCCAGCCCGTACCGAGGATGGGCCGGCCGCCGGACGACCGCGCCACCCGCTCGACCCGGTCCAGCGCCTCGCGCAGCGACGCACAGCCGTGCAGGTCGAGGCCGGTCAGCATGAGGCCGGTGGCCGTCGTGTGGACGTGCGCGTCCACGAACGCCGGCGTCACGAACGCGCCACCGAGGTCGACGGTCGAGTCCGCGCCGGGGCCGGCCGAGGAGCCGACCCACGCGAAGCGCCCCTCCGACACGACGAACGACGTCGGCGAGCCGGGCGCGTGGACGCGGGCGTTGGTGAAGAGCGTGGTCGTCACGCCTCCAGCCTCGCCTCGAACAGGCTCCGGACGCCAGGAGAAGAGCGCAGCAGATCCAGCGCCAGGTCCGCGTGGCCAGGGACGAATCCGTTGCCGACGAGCATCGTGACGTCGGCCGCCAGGCCCTCGGCGCCGAGGGCAGCGGCCGTGAACGACGTCGCCATCGAGAAGAAGACAACGGTGCCCCCGTCGGCCGTGGCGAGGATCGCTCCGCCCTCGCACCCGGGGACATCTACGCAGACGACTGTGACAGTTTTCTGTCCACAGACCGCGGCGGCGAGGGCGACCGGATCGCGCGCGTCCGCGACGACGACCTCGTCGGCAAGACCCGCGGCCCGGAGCGCGGCGGCTTCGGCAGCAGACGGGACGACGCCGACGATCGACGACGCCCCCGCCGCGCGCGCGGCCGCGCAGGAGAGCGAGCCGGACTTCCCCGCCGCGCCGATGACGCAGACGGACGGCGCGGAATACGCGGAGCAGACCCGCGACACCAGCGCCGGCGCGCCGCAGACGTCGAGCACCGCGAGCGCCAATGGTGCGGGCAGATCCGACGGCAGCACGGCCGCGATCGACCGCGCGAAGAGGATCGCCGTCCCTGAGCACGGCACCTGCTCCGACTCCCCCGACCACGACGCGAGCCCGTCGGTGATCCGCAACGGCGTCAGCGTCAACGACACCAGCGTCGCCACGCGGTCCCCCACGGCCAGCCCCAGGGGCGACGTAGCGCCGACCTCCGACACGACGCCCACGAGCATCCCGCCGGACCCCGTGACGGGGTTGTGCATCTTGCCGCGCCGCTCGACGATCCCGAGCACCTCGGCCCGGACGGCGTCGCCGGAACCGTCGTGCGCCACGACGAGCTGGCGGAACGACGCGGCGTCGAGGTTGAGCCGCTCGACGTCGATCCGCACCTCGGAAGGCCACAGCACGGGCGACGCGTCGAGCACGTCCGCGGCCTGCGGCAGGAAACCGGAAGGAGAGACGACGCGGTGCAGGCCGATCGGCGACTCGTCCACCATCACGCACCCCTCCCCGGAAAGATTGCGGTCTATCGTTGCTCTGCCCGCATGATCTACGTATCGTTGGCGTTCACACAAGCGGGACACGGGAGGCACGCGACATGGCGGAGGGTCTCGCGCAGCCGTTCGCGTACCCGCAGGCGCGGGAGTTCCGCGAGCCCGACTGGACGCGCCTCCCCGGGTTCAAGGACGTCACGAGGGACGAGTGGGAGTCGGCCCAGTGGCAGCGCTCCCACTGCGTCAAGAACCTCGCCCAGCTGAAGAACGCGTTCGGCGGCCTGATCGGCGACGACCTCCTCGCCGACATCGAACGCGACCAGGCCGAGCGCGCGACGATGTCGATCCTCGTGCCGCCGCAGATGCTCAACACGATGGACGAGACCGACCTGTACGCGGACCCCGTACGCCGCTACATGCTGCCGGCGTTCAGCGAGCGCGACCCCGAGTGGCCGTCGCACCCGCGGGCGATGCGCGACTCGCTGCACGAGCACGAGATGTGGGCGGTCGAGGGGCTGACGCACCGCTACCCCACCAAGGTCCTCGCGGAGATGCTGCCGACCTGCCCGCAGTACTGCGGCCACTGCACCCGCATGGACCTCGTCGGCAACTCCGTGCCGCAGGTCGCGAAGCTGAGGTTCGAGGCCAAGCCGGCCGACCGGCATCGCGCGATGCTCGACTACCTGCGCGCCAACCCCGGCGTACGCGACGTCGTCGTGTCGGGCGGCGACGTCGCCAACCTGCCGTTCCACCAGCTCGAGACGTTCGTCGCCGAGCTGATCGAGATCCCCAACGTGCGCGACGTACGGCTGGCGTCGAAGGGCCTCATGGGCCTGCCCCAGCACTGGCTCCAGGACGACGTCGTCTCGGGCATGGAACGCCTGGCGCGCAAGGCGTTCGAGCACGACGTCGACCTCGCGCTGCACACCCACGTCAACCACGCGAACTCGGTGACGCCCCTCGTCGCGAAGGCGTCCAAACGACTGCTCGAGGCCGGCGTCCGCGACGTCCGCAACCAGGGCGTGCTGCTGCGCGGCGTCAACGCCACCCCCGAGGCGCTGCTCGACCTCTGCTTCACGTTGCTCGACCACGCCAAGGTGATGCCGTACTACTTCTACATGTGCGACCTCATCCCGGGGTCGGAGCACTGGCGCGTCTCGGTGGCGCAGGCGCAGGAGCTGCAGCACGCGGTCATGGGCTACCTGCCGGGCTTCGCGACACCGCGCATCGTCTGCGACGTGCCGTACGTCGGGAAGCGCTGGGTGCACCAGGTCGCGGAGTACGACCGCGAGCGCGGCATCTCGTACTGGACCAAGAACTACCGCACCGGCATCGAGCGCGACGACGCCGACGCGCTGACCCGCCGCTACGAGTACTACGACCCGATCGCGTCGCTCCCCGAGGCCGGCCAGGAGTGGTGGCGCGCACAGACGTCCGCCGCGATGACCGGGCTCGCGCAGCGCGCGGCCGCCGAATCGAGGGACGCGAGCGCCGCGCTGGCCGCACACTGAGGGCATGACCCGCGCCGCCGCCGCCCTCCTCGCCGCGGTGGCGCTGCTGCCCGCGTGCACCGACGGGCCGACCGCGTCGGTCGCCTCCACCCGGATCGTGCTCCAGGTGTCGTCCAGGGGTGGCGGCAGCGTTCCTGGGTCGTACGCCAGCCTGCCCGCCTGGACGCTGTACGACGACGGCCGCGTGATCTGGGAAGCACGGAGAGCCCCATCGACGGGCGTAGGACCGCTCCTCGACGACCTCCGCTCCGCGACCGTGTCGGCGGAGGACGTACGGCGCATCGCCGACGGCGCCCGCGAGGCGGGGGTCGACGGCGTCGCGCGCGACTACGGCGAGCTGCCCGTGTGGGACGCCGGCACGACCGTCTTCGTGCTGCACACCGACAGGGGCCGGGTGGCGAACGCCGTCTACGCGCTGGAGATGGCGCCCGAGACGGGCACCCCGGAGAACGACGCCAGGCGCACGCTGCACGAGCTGTTCCGCCATCTCCTCGACCTCGACGGCTGGCTCGGCGAGGGCACGCTGCGCGACGAGGAGCCGTACGAGCCGGAGGCGTTCGCCCTCTACGCCCGCCGCATGGAGGGCGAGTACGAGCGCCGCTACCGCACCCCGTGGCGCGGGCCCGCGTTCGCCGCCGGCGAGGACACCCCGGCAGGCCTCTGCACAGTCCTCACCGGGGAGACGCTCGAGAAGGTGTGGCCCGACATCACGAAGGCGAACGTCCTCACGGTCTGGGTCACCGACGACGGCGACTGGTCGTTCCGGCCGCGCCAACTGCTCCCCGGCGAGAGCACGTGCGCCGACGGCACCGCGGTGGCGGAGGTGACGGCGCCGGCGCCATAGAGCACGCCGGCGCCGCGGGGACGTGAATCAGCAGCTGGCCGAGCCCGTACAGCACGTGCACGTCATGAACATCCTGCTGACGTTGGCGCAGACGGCGGCGGGCTGGGTCTGGACGGTCAGCGCCGCGCCGACGACGTCCATCAGGTCGTCGGGCGTGAGCTCGACGAGCGTCTCGCGCTTGAGGCTGAGGTTGCGCTTCATGCGTCTCCTTGGTGCCGAGGGGTGGACGTCCACCGAATCACGCGGAACGCCGTACGTCACGGTGCCGGGAACGCCACGCCTCTCTGCCGCGTCCGAGGCGACATGAAGCGACTCGCCGCCGTTCTCGTCGCCCTGGCGCTCGCGGGCTGCGCCGAGCCGTCCTCGGTCGGCCAGGAGCCCACGCCGACGCCGACCCCCACGCCGGCGTACGCCGCCGACGACGCCGTCCTGCGCGTGGAGTACCGCGGCGGGCTGCTGCCCCGCGAGACCGTGCCCGACGGGCCGTACTGGGCGCTCTACGGCGACGGCCGCGTCGTCACGCGCGGCCCCGAGCCCGACATCCATCCCGGCCAGGCGATGCCGAACCTGCGGGTCGCGGCCGTGCCCGCCCCGACCGTCACGGAGCTCGTCGAGGCCGCGCGGGAGGCCGGCATCGACGGGGTGCGGCGCGACTACGGCGACCCGCCCGTCGCCGACGCGTCCACCACCGTCTTCGTGCTCCGCACCGAGGACGGCGTCGTCGAGACCGCCGTCTACGCGCTCGCGGAGCACGGCGACGAGGGCAACGAGGCGCGCAGGAAGCTGTACGACTTCCACCGCCGGCTCACGGCGGAGCGCGAGGACGGCGGCTTCGGTGGCCGGAGCTCCGACGAGGTGTACGAGCCGGCCGCCGTGGCCGTCTTCGCGCGGCCGTACACCGAGCACGACGACGACGGCCTCGCGGTCGACCACAGGGAGCAGGAGCTGCGGTGGCGCGGCCCCGACCCCGCCACAGGCGAGGACACCAGGGCCGGCCGGTGCACAGTCGTCACCGGCGCCGCGCTGGCCACGGTGCTGCCCGACCTGCGCAGGGCGAACACCCTGACCCGCTGGCGCTACGACGGCAAGGACTGGGCGCTGGGCCTGCGCCCGCTGTTCCCGGACGAGAGCACCTGCGCCGACGTGCTGGCCTGAGCTACCCCAGCGCGGAGACCGGCACGGCCACGGAGTTCCACGCCGCCTTGACGTTCGCGGTCGGGTAGCCGAGGTCGGTCGCCGCACGGATCGTCGCCTCGCGCGCGCCCACGTACGCCGTCTTCGACGTCATGTACGTCGTCAGCGCGCGGTACCAGATCTTCGCCGCGGCGAGGCGGCCGATGCCGGTGACGGCGGGCGCGCCCTTGCAGCCGGCCAGCCCGTCGCCGAGCGGCGAGCTGGTGCCCTCCGCGAGCAGGAAGAAGAACCGGTTGGCGACACCCGACGAGTAGTGGACGTTGAGCCGGCCGAGGGTCTTCGACCAGCAGTCCGGCGAACGCCCGTCCAGCGACGGGTGGTACATGTACCGGAACCCGTCGCCGGTGTACGGCAGCAGGATCTCCTCGCCGATGCCGTAGTCGCCGGGGTCGCCGGAGCTGGCCGCGTAGAACTCGACCATCGAGCCGAAGATGTCGCTCGTCGCCTCGTTGAGGCCGCCGCTCTCGCCGCGGTACTGCAGCCGCGCCGTCCGGCTCGTGATGCCGTGCGTCATCTCGTGCCCGGCGATGTCGAGCGAGACGAGCGGCAGGTCGGTCGAGCCGTCACCGTCGCCGAACGTCATGCAGAAGCAGGTGTCGCTCCAGAACGCGTTGTCGTAGTTGGTGCCGTAGTGGACGCGGGAGTACGTGCCCTTGCCGTCGTTGGCGATGCCGAGGCGGCTGTGGGTCGTCGCGAAGTAGTCCCACGTCTTCGCGACGCCGTAGTGCGCGTCGACCGCGGCGGTCTCGCGCGCGGCGCCGGTGAGGCCGTGCGTGCCGGTGCCCCACGAGTTGTCCGGCCCGGTGAACAGCGTGCCGATGCCGCTCGTGCCGCCCTTGAGGTCGGTCGTGTAGCCGCCGCCGCGCGTCGGGTCGCGCAGCTCGTACGTCGCGCCGTTGAGGTTGGTCTGCACCGTCACGGTGCCGACGTAGAGCGAGGCGCCCTGGCCGTCGACCGTCTCGATGCCGTCCCACGAGTCGAGCACGGAGCCGTCGGCCGCGGACACGACGACGTGCAGCTCGCTCGGGTCGCCCGCGGCGGTCGTCCCCTCGACGACGGTCTCCCAGGCCAGCGCCGGCGAGGCGCCGAACGCGTGCACGACGAGCCGCGGCGACGAACGCCGCACCGACCCGCGCAGCGACGCCGCTCCGATCGCGGCGGCGTCGGCCGCGGACACCCTGGCAGCGGTCGAGAGCCGCAACGCCTTCGCGAGGCCGCCGGACGTGCCGCGCAGCGCGCCGTTACGGCGGCCGTGCACGACGACGTCGCCGCCGAGCACCTCGAGGCCGCGGTAGAAGCGGTCGAAGCGCACGTGCTCGGTGCCGTCGGCGTCGAGGACGACGTCGCGGGCGCGGAACGCGTGGTCGGTGCCGGGGTTCGCGGCGCGCAGGTGGCCGAGCGCGCGCGCGACGGCGGCGGACCTGGCGTCGGCCGCGCGCGGGGCCGGCGCGGCACCCGCCGTCGAGCCTGTCGTGAGGGTCGCGGCCACGGCGGCCAGCGCCACGCAGATCGTCATGCGGCGGTTCATCGGGCGCGCCTCTCGTCGTACGGCCGAGCCGCCCCCGTACGGCCTCTCCCGGCGACGGTACGCGCGCCGTCCCCGCCCGTCAGCGGATCCGGCAACTTGTCCCGGCCCGGCCCGAAATGCCCCCGGTCACGTCCGGCTGGGGACCGACTACTCGCCGTCACCTGGGACGTTCGTCCTGGGCGCCCTGGGCACATGGAGGCATTTGTGTCCGTGACGCTAGGTAATCGATCCTTCACGTCCGAGAGTTATCCACATGGGACACCTCGGCGACCTCTCCTCCGCACGACCGGCGGCCCGCCGGCAGCTCGGCCCGCTCCACCGCCGCCTCCACGCACTCGTCGCCGCCCTCCCTACCGGCAGGCCCCTCACCGACGACCGCTGGGAGCCCCGGCACCGCGGCATCGCGATCCTGCTGTGGGCGCACGTACCCGCGCTGTTCGTCATGGCGCTCATCACCGGCCGCGGCCTGTCGCACGCCGTCATCGACGTCGGCCCGATCGCGCTCTGCGGCCTGGTGGCCGTACGTCCCGGCGGGCGGTACGTCCGCTCCGGCGCCGCCACTCTCGGCCTCGTCGTGTCCTCCGCGGTCCTCGTGCACCTGTCCGGCGGCAACGTCGAGATGCACTTCCACTTCTTCGTCATCGTCGGCGTCATCACGCTCTACCAGGACTGGGTGCCGTTCGGCCTGGCGCTGCTGTTCGTCGTCACGCACCACGGCCTCGTCGGGATCCTCGCGCCGGACGCCGTCTACAACCACGACGCCGCGCAGCGGAACCCGTGGCTCTGGGCCGCGATCCACGGCGGGTTCGTCCTCGCCGCGAGCGTGGCGCACATCCTCGCGTGGCGGCTCAACGAGGACCAGGCGTTCCTCGACGAGCTGACCCGCCTGCCCAACCGCGCGCTGCTCGGGGAGCGCGTCCGCCTCGCCCTCGGCCGCCGTGCCAGGGACGGCCGCGACGTGACCGTGCTGTTCGTCGACCTCGACGGCTTCAAGGCCGTCAACGACACCATGGGCCACGGCGCCGGCGACAAGCTGCTCGTCGAGGTCGGCAACCGCATCAGCGGCATCGTCCGCCAGAGCGACACCGCCGCGCGGCTCGGCGGCGACGAGTTCGCCGTCCTGCTCGACGGCTCCGACACGAACGCCGCGACCTGCGTCGCCAACCGCATCCTCGCCGCGCTCGCCACGCCCATCGGCACCGGCGGCCACCACGAGACGGTCATCGGCGCGAGCATCGGCGTCGTCGCGGTGACGCACGAGACCACTGTCGACCAGGTGCTGCGCAACGCCGACCTCGCGATGTACATGGCGAAGGCCGCCGGTCGCGGCCGCGTCGAGGTGTTCCAGGACGCGATGTTCGACGAGGCCATCGAGCGCGCCGAGCTCGAACGCGACCTGCGCGACGCCATCGCGAACGGCGGCATCAGCGTCAGCTACCAGCCCTGCGTCGACCTCGCCGACGGCACCGTGAACGGCGTCGAGGCGCTCGTCCGCTGGACCCACCCCGAGCGGGGCAACGTGTCCCCCGGCGTGTTCATCCCGATCGCCGAGTCCACCGGCCTGATCCTCGAGCTCGGCCGGTACGTCCTGCGCACGGCCTGCCGCGACGCCGTACGGCTGCGTGCCTCCGACCCCCACCTCACCGTCGCGGTCAACGTCTCCGCCCGCCAGCTCTCCAGCCCGGGCTTCGCTGCCGACGTGGCGGCGGCCCTGTGCGACAGCGGGCTGCCCGGCGCGGCGCTCGTACTGGAGATCACCGAGTCGATGCTCGTCGGCGACGTCGAGCTGTCCGCGGCGCGGCTCACCGACCTCAAGCTGCTCGGCATCCGGCTCGCGATCGACGACTTCGGCACCGGGTACTCGTCGCTGTCGTACCTGCGGCACTTCCCGATCGACATCCTCAAGATCGACCGGTCGTTCGTGGAGCAGCTGCCCGGCGACGGCGCGGCGCTGGCGCGCAGCATCGTCCGCCTCGGCCAGTCGCTCAAGCTCGAGGTCGTGGCCGAGGGCGTGGAGGACGAGCAGCAGCGCGACGAGCTGCGCCGGCTCGGCTGCTTGCAGGCGCAGGGCTTCCTGTTCGCCGAGGCACGGCCCGTGGCCGCCGTCGAGACGCTGCTACGGCGTTCGCAGTCGCGTCCCGAGTGGTGGCACGGGCCGTTCTCGGTGATTCCCGACCAGCGCGCCGCCTCGGAGTCCGAGACGCGGAGCGCCGTCCAGTAGGTCAGTCCGTGCAGCCCTGGCGGGTGATGCAGTCGAAGCAGGTGTGCTGAGCGCAGCTCGGCACACGGCTGACGCACTCCGCGAGGGGCTGCGTCGGGGGCGCGGCCGCGCCGACGACGACGGTGAGCTCGTCGGTCGCCAGCTCGGCGAGGGTCTCGCGCCGGAGGTCGAGGCGCTTGGTCATCGGGGCTCCTTGGTCAGCAGACGCCGGTCTCGCAACCGCTGTGCGTCATGACGCAGCCGAGCAGGTCGCTCATGTCGCAACGGAGGATCGGGCAGCTGGCGCCCGCCGCACAGGTGGGCCCGCTGAGACCGCCGACCGCGAGGCGCAGGTCGTCGGTCGTCAGCTCGGCAAGGCTCTCGCGGCGCAGGGTGAGGCGCTTCGTCATCGGGATGGGGTGCCTTTCGGTCAGCAGTTGTTGGTGGCGCAGCCGTCGGCGGTCGGGAGGCAGCCGAGGATGTCGCTGAGGTCGGAGTCGGCGCAGCGCGCGATCGGGCACGTCATGCCGACCCTGGTCATGTCGTACGCGCCGCCGACGACGGCGACGAGGTCGGCGGACGTGAGCTCGGAGAGCGTCTCTCGCTTGAGGCTGAGGGTGCGCATCATCAGCAGTTGTTCGTCTCGCACTCGGTGCGCGTCAGGAGACAGCCCAGGAGGGCGCTGAGCTCGACGTCGCAGCGTACGACCGGGCAGGTGAAGCCGTCGTTCGTCCGGGCGGCGGCGGCGCCGACGACCGCGAACAGGTCGGCCGGGGTGAGCTCGGCGAGGGTCTCGCGCTTGAGGTTGAGGGTGCGCTTCATGGGGGTCCTTTGCTAGCAGTCGTAGGTCAGGCAGTTGTCCGTGCCGACGCAGCCGAGCTGGTCGGTGAGGTCGCGGACGCAGACCGCGACCGGGCAGGTGAGGCCGCTCTGGCCACCGACGACCATGCGCAGGTCGTCGGTGGCCAGCTCGGCGAGGCGCTCGCGCTGGAGGGTGAGCCGCTTCGTCACGGGGTCTCCAGGTCAGCAGGTGTTGGCGGTGATGTCGCCGCAGCGCGGCAGCAGCGTCATGTCGTTCAGGCACTGGCCCACCGGGCACGTCATGTCCTGCCCGGTCGGGCTGCCGCCGACCGCGAGCAGCAGCTCGTCGGTCGTCAGCTCGGTGAGGCTCTCGCGCCTGAGGTCGAGACGCTTCCGCATCAGCACGTGTTGAGCGTGAGGCACCCGCACGTCGGCAGGATCGTCGCCTCGCGGACGCACTCGACGGCCGGGCAGGTGAAGCCCCGCGCGGTCGCGGCTTCGGCGCCGACGACGGCGGTCAGGTCGGACGGGGTCAGGTCGGTGAGGGTCTCGCGGCGGAGCCGCAGGGTGCGCTTCATGGAGGGGATTCCTTCCGAGGGGGAAACCGGACCATACCGCCTCAGACCCGTCCTTAGAAGGAGGGCGGGCGCCCCTCGTACGGTGTCGAGAGGACGACCGTGGTCCGCGTCGAGACGTTCGCGGCGGCGCGGATCTCCTGAAGCACCAGCTCCAGCGCCGTCGGCGTGGGCACCCGGACCTTGAGGATGTACGACTCGTCGCCGGCCACGCTGTGGCACGCCTCGATCGCCGTGATGCCGGCGAGGCGTTCGGGAGCGTCGTCCGGGGCGCTCGGGTCGATCGGTTTCACCGACACGAACGCCGTCAGCGCCAGGTCCAGCGCGTCGGGGTCGATCTCGGCGCGGTAGCCGCGGATGACGCCGCGCTGTTCGAGGCGCCGTACGCGCGAGTGCACCGCGGACACCGACAGGCCGGTCTGCTTCGCGAGGTCGGTGAAGCTCATCCGGCCGTCGTGCGACAGCAGCCGCAGGATCTCCGCGTCGGTCTCCTCCATCACGGCGAGCAGAGTACGGGCCGCGTCCGGAAACGGGAAAAGGGCCACCCGCGCGGAGCAGCCCTTTCCGATCCCTGCCGGCCCCAGACACCGGAGGGCCCGGTGCCTCAGCGGGTCTGCGAGACAGACCCGTCCGCGTTGCGGACGAACTTCACGCCGGAGTCGATGACGGGGCGGTGGCTCTTGCCCTCGTCGTCGTCCGCCGTGACGCTGCCCGGCTGCGACGGCCGAACGTCCGCGTTCGCGCGACGCGCGAACACGCTGTAGCACGCCACGACTGCGAGCAGCGTGGCCAGCAGGACCGCGAAGGTCCTCCGTACCGCGATGGTGCTCATGGTGCTGCTCCCGTCCGAGGGCCGGAGCGGCTGCGGGTTGCAGCCACCCAGTGCTCGGACGAGCCGGTCTCGCCACTCACTCCCCGGGTCGTCTAGGCGACCGTGTTGTCTCCGTGCGCCGCGAACGGCGTCGGTGTGGACCACCCGGATCTTCGTGTCTCGCCCGCCCGGCTGGCGTTCCGCCGGACGCTGTCCTCATCGGCAGGTACGGCGGATTGCTTGAATGCCGTCATGGACACCTCCCCCGCCGCCGTGGACGCGTTCCTCACGAACCTGCTCATCCCGGACAACCCTGCGCTGGAGACGGCGGACCTGCCGCCGATCTCGGTGTCCGCGCCGCAGGGGCGCCTCCTGCACCTCCTCGTGCGCCTGACCGGCGCGCGGCGGGTGCTGGAGGTCGGGACGCTCGCTGGCTACAGCGCGTGGTGGATGGCGTCGGCGCTGCCTGACGGCGGCCGGCTGGTGACGCTGGAGGTGTCCGGCCATCACGCTGCGGTGGCGCGGTCGAATCTCGCCGGGCTGCCGGTGGACGTGCTCGTCGGCCCTGCGGCCGAGTCGCTGGCCGGGCTGGAGGGGCCGTTCGACCTCGTGTTCGTCGACGCCGACAAGCCGTCGAACGTGCTCTACCTCTCGGAGGCGCTGCGCCTGTCACGTCCGGGGACGCTCATCGTGCTCGACAACGTCGTCCGGCAGGGCGCCGTTCTGGATCCGGAGGACGACAACGCGCGCGGCACGCGGGCGGCGCTGGACTGGGTCGCCGCGGAGCCGCGGCTGACGGCGACGGCGATCCAGATGGCGGGCGCGAAGGGCTGGGACGGCATGCTCTTCGCGCTGGTGTCGTAGTACGCCGTTCTCTGAAGATCACCACGCTCGAGACCGGCGGCTGGACGGCAAGGAACAAGCGAAGCTAGACGCCGTCCTTGACGAGCGAGCGGCTGATGACGAGGCGCTGGACCTGGTTGGTGCCCTCGACGATCTGCAGCACCTTGGCCTCGCGCATGTACCGCTCGACGGGGTACTCGGTGACGTAGCCGTAGCCGCCGTGCACCTGCACCGCGTCGGTCGTCACGCGCATCGCCGTGTCGGACGCGAACAGCTTGGCCATCGCGGCGTCGCGGCCGTACGGCTTCCCGAGGTCGCGCCGCCGCGCCGCCGACAGGTACAGCGCGCGCGCAGCCTCCACTCCCGTGGCCATGTCGGCGAGCATGAACGCCACGCCCTGGAAGTCGACGATCGGCTTGCGGAACTGCGTCCGCACCTTCGCGTACTCCAGCGCGGCGTCGAGGGCGGCCTGCGCGACGCCGACGGAGCAGGCGGCGATGCCGAGCCGGCCGCCGTCCAGCGCGGACAAGGCAATACGGAAGCCGATGCCCTCCTCCCCCAGCAGGCGCTCGGCGGGCACCCGCGCGTCGTCGAGGACGATCTGCGCGGTGGTGGACGCCTTCATGCCCATCTTCTTCTCGGGCGCCGCGGGCTTCAGGCCCGGCGTGTCCGCGGGCGCGAGCAGCGTCGAGATGCCGCGCGCGCCGTCCTCACCGGTGCGGACCATGAGGTTGTAGAAGTCTGCCTCGCCGCCGTGCGTGACCCATGCCTTGACGCCGTTGACGACGTAGTCGTCGCCCTCGCGCACCGCCCGCGTCGACAGCGCCGCGGCGTCGGAGCCGGACCCCGGCTCGGACAGGCAGTACGCCCCCAGCAGCTCGCCGCCGAGCATGTCCGGCAGCCACTTCGCGCGCTGCTCCTCGCTGCCGTACGCGAACAGCGGGAAGCACGACAGCGTGTGCACGCTGACGCCGAGCCCCACCGCGAGCCACGCGGCCGACAGCTCCTCCAGGCACTGGAGATAGACCTCGTACGGCTGCTCCGCGCCGCCGTACGTCTCCGGGTAAGGCAGTCCGAGCAGCCCGGCGCGGCCGAGCGTGCGGAACACGTCGCGCGGGAACTCCCCGCGCTCCTCCGCGTCGGCGGCGCGCGGTGCCAGCTCCTTCGCGGCGAGGTCGCGGACCAGCTCGAGCAGTGCCTCGGCCTCGGGCGTGGGCAGGGTGCGGTCGACCACGTTCTAGCCCTCCAGGACGAGCAGGTCGCGGGTGACGAGGTTGAGGCGCTCGCCGCCGTCCGCGGTGCAGACGACGATGTCCTCGATGCGCGCGCCGTGCCTGCCCGGCAGGTAGATGCCTGGCTCGATGGAGAACGCCATCCCCGGCGCGAGCGGCTCGGCGTTGCCGGAGACGATGTACGGCTCCTCGTGCTCCTCCAGCCCGATGCCGTGGCCCGTGCGGTGGATGAAGTACTCGCCGAAGCCCGCGTCGGCGATGACGTCGCGCGCGACCGCGTCGAGCGCCTCGCAGGTGATCCCCGGCCTGACCGCCTCGCAGGCCGCCGCCTGCGCCTCCTGCAGCACGGCGTACAGCTTGTCGAAGCCGTCGGGGACCTCGCCGGCGACGTACGTCCGCGTGATGTCCGAGCAGTACCCGTCGGGCGTCGTGCCGCCGATGTCGAACACGATCGCGTCGCCGCGTTCGATGACACGGTCGCCGACGTCGTGGTGCGGCGAGGCGCCATTCGGACCGGAGCCGACGATGACGAAGTTCACGGTGGTGTTGCCGCCCGCGAGGATCGCGTCGGCGACGTCGCGGCCGACCTCGCGCTCCGTACGCCCCAGGAGCCGCATCGACTGGATCTGCTCCTGGACGCCGTCGATGATCCGCGCCGCCTCGCGCAGCGCCGCGACCTCCTCGGTGGTCTTGCGCATCCGCAGCTCGCGCAGCGCGGCGCCCGCGAGCTCGTGCCGTACGCCCGGGACCGCGTCCCGCCACCGCAGCGCGTGCATGAGCCACGTGCGGTCCGAGATGCCGACGATCCTCGCGTGACCGAGCAGGCGCGCGGTGAGGGCGTACGGGTCGTCGGTCTCGCCCCAGCCGACGATCTCGATGCCGAGCGCGCCGGCCGGGGAGGACTCGGCGCGGGGGCGTTCGAGGGTGGGCACGACGAGCGTCGGCGGGCCTTCCGCGGGGACCACGAGGCAGGTGAGGCGCTCCAGCGGGAGGGCGTCGTAGCCGGTCAGGTAGCGCAGGTCGGCACCGGGCGTGACGAGCAGCGCGTCGAGCCCGGCAGCAGCGGCGGCGGTGGCCGCGCGGCCGAGCCGGTCGGCCGGGTAGAGAGCGGAGGTCATGCCGCCCAGGGTAGTGGGCGGCGGCTCACCCGGTTCTCTGTAAGGAGAGGCCTCCTCGTCCGTGCAGGTGGGGTACGGCGCCGCGTCCGCGCGCCGAGCCCAGGAGGGGATCCATGCGCATCACGCGTTCCATCCGGCATTTCGCGGCGGTCGCCGCGGCAACCCTGGCCGCCGCCGGCGCCACCGTCCTCGCGTCGCCGGCGCCCGCCGCTGCGAACCACGTCGCCACCATCTCCGTCACCCAGGCAGGCAACGACGGCTCGGACGTGACCTTGCAGGTCGACGTCACGTACACCGGCGCATCCGGCGGCGGTTCCTTCAGCTGGTCCACCGGCGACGGCCGCTCCAGCAGCGTCAGCGACGGCGTGAGCGGCGGCACGTACCTCGGCGACGGCTCGGGCACCGGCACGATGTGGGGCGGCTCCGGCCGCCTCGGGACGTTCACGTGGCAGCGAACGCAGCCCGCGGCCAACGTCGCGCGCACCCGCCTCACGTACTCGTACCGGCTCGCGGGGGTCTACACGGTGGACTGGTCCGGCTGCTGCCCCGAAGTGACGGGCGCGACGCCGGTGTCGGTGGCGACGAGCCTGCCCGCGTGCGACGACGGGCTCGACAACGACGGCGACGGCAACACGGACTACCCCGACGACGCGGGCTGCGCGACGGCCGACGACGAGACGGAGCTGCCGGAGTGCCCGCCGTCGACGGTGACCTTCTGCCTGCTGCCGGGCAAGGAGGTGCTGGAGGTGGTCGTGCGGAACGTCGACGTCACCCTCACCGGCCAGGAGCACACCGTCGTCGGATGGATCGAGCGTTACGAGTTCGGCGCCGGCCCGACCGCGGTGACGCTGCCGTGTGTGCGCTTCGCCGGGACGCCCAACGCCTGCGCCGCCGCCGGTGGCGAGTTCGACGGCGTGATCGCGACGCTCGGGCCGGTGTCGCAGCGCGAGCCTGAGCTCACCTACGGCGAGGTGATTGCCACTGCCGGCGTCTGCGAAGCCGAGCTCGTCCTCACCGTGGGCGGCCTGGGCGTCGACCACGCGCCCGCGCTGAGCATGTGCGACAACGGGCGGGTCGAGCAGAGTCTCTGACGCGGACGCCTGAGCCGAGGCGCGCCGGGCGGGACGGGGGTTGCCCGCCCGGCGCGCGGTCTCAGGCTGCCGAACGCGACGCGACGACCGGCCGGGACTTCGACAGCAGCGCGAGGATCACGACGCCGGCGATCGCCGACACGAGGTGCAGGCCGTTGTCGGCGGCGTTGAGCGAGAGGAAGTTCGCGGACGTCTCCTTGCCCGCGACCGCGAGGCCGTAGGCGAACGTCGCCCCGTAGCCGGCGACGAGCGCCGCGCCGTACGCCTTCGCCGTCTCGCGCTGCCGCCACAGCGCCAGCCCGCCGAAGCCGATGAGCAGGTGCACGACGTTGTGCAGCGGGTTGATCTGGAAGATGCCGAGCAGCTTCTCGCTCTCGTCGACGGCGGTGAAGCCGTCGAAGCCGGTGACGAAGAAGCCGAGCACGCCCACGAGGACGTACGCCGCGCCGATGACCAGCGCGAGCCGCCGGCCGTTGTCGATGCCTTCCATTGGTGAGCTCCGTTCGGGTCAGGGAACCGTCACGAAGCCTTCGTGCGTCAGCCCACCGCGGATGTGATGGTGAGCGTGGTGTCCGCGCCGGCGTCGTCGATGCCGGGCGCAACCGTGAGGTGGCGGGTGAGGACCATGAGCCGCAGCACGCCGAGGACGTCTCCGGGGCGAAGCGCGAGCCTGATCGCCAGCCGGCGCGGTGTCGCGGTCAGCGGGCCGGTCCAGCTCAGCAGGTGCTGGACGTCGCCCATGAACACCTGGAAGTCGTCGCGCAGCACCGCGAGCCGCGCACCCCGCTCGTGGTCCTCCGGCAGGTCGAGGACGTCCCACGCGGCCGGCGGCGCGGGGTTGGGCACGAGCAGGCCGTCGTGCGTTCTGGCAAGCAGGCCGAGGCGTTCGAGAACGGCCACGGCGTCGGCGTACGTCGCCATCCCGGCGAGTCCCGCCGCCGCCGCGAGGGTCTCCAGCGTGGCCGCCCACTCGGGGACGTTCTCCGGCGTTAGCGCCCCGTCGGGCAGCTCGTGCTGGGCGACCGGCCTGCCCGCGCTCGCGAGCGCCGCGGTGACCTCGCGGAACGCCCGCGGCGCCGACAGCATCGACCACCCCGCCCGCTGCCACGCGCCGAGCGCGGCGTGCCAGGCGGGCTGCGGGCCGCGCGCGAACGGCAGCGCCCCCGCGATGCGCCGCGGGGGCCCCGCGAGCGGGTCGGGCGGCGCGTCGTCGGGCCAGATCCTGAGCAGCCACCGCTCGGGCACGTCGGACGTGTCGCCGTACGCGCTGAGGTGCCTGCCGGTCGCGAGCACCTGCACGCGCGCGCGATCGAGCCCGGTGACGTCGAGCCCCGGCTCGTCCGGCTCCGGCGGGTCGAATCCGCCGAAGCGCAGCGGCTCGCCAGCGGGCACCGCCGCGAACGGCAGCTCGTCGGCGTCCTCCCACTCGGCCCCCGGCTCGGGCGGGCGGGCGTCCCAGCGTTCGGCGCGGGCCTGGACGTCGGCGTACTTCGAGCCGCAGACCATCGCGACGTAGCCGGGCGTGGAGGCGGCGTACGTCTGCGTGCCGAGGTCGTCGAACCGCTGGCTCGCGTTGAGGATCGCGAAGTCGGTGGAGAGCCGCTTCTCGTACGCCGCCACGAGGGTCGCCATGCGCCGGAGCCTGCCACGCAGCCGCCCGTATGCTCGGGCCGTGCCGTCGTTGCGGATGCTCCTCGACACCCCCTCGCTGTACTTCCGGGCGTTCTACGGGGTGCCCGGCTCGGTCGTGTCCCCGCGCGGCGAGCCGGTCAACGCGGTCCGCGGGCTCATCGACATGGTCGCCCGGCTGGTCGACACGCGGCGGCCGACGCACCTCGTCGCGGCGATGGACCACGACTGGCGGCCGGCATTCAGGACCGACCTCATCCCTTCGTACAAGGCGCACCGCGTGGCGTACGGCGACGTCGAGGAGGTCCCCGACCTGCTGTCTCCGCAGGTGCCGGTCATCGAGGACGTGCTCGGCGCGGTCGGCATCGTCGTCATCGGGGCGACCGGCTACGAGGCCGACGACGTCATCGGGACGCTCGCCACCCGCTCCCCCGACCCCGTGGAGGTCGTCACCGGCGACCGCGACCTGTTCCAGCTCGTGGACGACTCCCGCGGCGTGCGCGTCCTCTACACGCAGAAGGGGCTGGCCAACCTCGCGACGTTCGACGAGGCGGCGGTGCGCGAGAAGTACGGCATCCCCGGGCGCGCGTACGCCGACTTCGCGCTGCTCCGTGGCGATCCGTCGGACGGGCTGCCCGGCGTGCCCGGCATCGGCGAGAAGACCGCGGCCGCGCTCGTCACGAAGTACGGCTCCGTCGAGGCGATGCTGGCGGCGCCGGACGCGCCCGCGAAGGTGCTCGCCCACAGGGCGTACGTCGAGGCCGCGCTGCCCGTCGTGGCCGTCGCGAAGGACGTGGACCTGCCGGAGCTCGACGATCGGCTCTGCGCCACGCCCCGCGACCCCGCGCGGCTGGTCGAGCTGTCCGACCGCTGGGGCCTCGACTCGCCGCTCAACCGGCTGTTCGCCGCTCTCGACAAGGCATGCGAAACCACGCCCCCGTCATAGGGACGCGCGGGACCGATATGACGACGCGTGTGTTTCCCTGACGCCGTTACCCGACGTCAGGGAAACGCACGGCCGGAATTAGGTCGTCTGCTGCGGGCAGAAGCACACGCAGCTGCCGTCGCTGACGTCGCAGCCGCCAGGGAGGATCAGCGCGTCGGCGATCGGGTCCGTGCAGACGCAGCTGCCGTCGCTGACAGTCCTCAGCTGCGGCGCGCCACCGGCGACGCGGCGCATCTCGTCGGTGGACAGCTCCGTCAGGTGCTCGGCACGGAGTGTGAGCTTCCTCATTTGTCGCTCCCCTCTAGTGGGCGAAAGAATTCGCCACGACGGCGGCGAGAGTAGTGACGGCCGATGCCGGTGTAAAGCGGTACGAATGACGACTTTCCGGATTTTCCGGCGCGTGCCAGAGTTCCGCCATGGGGGCCCTGCTGACCGGCACCGCGGGCGACCGCGCGGTCGACGCGGCGTGCGCGATCGCGGCCGCGCTGTCGGCCGCTCCGCCGGCAGCGGGCTCGGCCGACGCCGCTCCGACGCTGAGCGGCGTCCTCGGCGCCGCGCTCTTCTGCACGGCGCTCGGCGAGGCCACGGGCGACAGCGCGTACACCGGCACCGCCGCCACGCTCCTCGACGACGCGGTGGCGCAGGTCGCGGAGCTGGAGCACCCCACGATCGGCCTGTACGGCGCCCCGATCGGCCTGGCGTGGGCCGACGCGGTGCTCCGCCCGCGGGTCGTACCGGACGACCAGGACGAAGGCGAGACGGACGTCGACAGGTTCGTGGGCAACGCGCTCGCGCGGGAGCGTTGGCCGTGGCCGAACGACCTCCTGCACGGGCTCGCCGGCCTCGGCATGTACGCCCTCGCCCGCCTCCCGCGCGAAGCGGCGCGCCGCGACCTGGCGCGCGTCGTGGCGCACCTCGCGGCGCTCGCGGAGGAGGACGAGGCCGGCGTCGCGTGGCGGTTCGTGCCGGCGCCCGGCAGCTCGTTCCGGTTCAACGAGTTCCGGCCGGAGGGCAACGTCAACCTCGGCTTCGCCCACGGCATGCCGGCGATCGTGACGTTCCTCGCGGCGGCCCATCGGACGGGCGTCCCCGGCGCGGGCGAGCTGCTCGGACCCGCGGTGCGCTGGGTCGTGGCGCAGCGCCTGCCGCCGGGCGAACGGTCGGCGTTCCCCGCGTACGTCGTCCGCGGCAGGCCCGCGACGGGCACGCGGCTGGCGTGGTGCTACGGCGACCCCGGCGTCGCGGTCGCGCTGCTCGCCGCCGGGGACGCGCTGGGCGACGACGACCTCGTCGCCCTCGCCGGCGAGATCGCCCGAGGATGCGCGGCGCAGGCCGACGACGGCGTCGACGGCGCGACGCTCTGCCACGGGTCGGCCGGGCTCGGCCACGTGTTCCACCGCCTCGGGCGGGCCCTCGGCGACGAGCACGTGCTCGGCCTCGCGCGGCACTGGTTCGGCGTCGCCCTCGACCGCCACCTCCCCGGCCTGCTCGTCGTGGACCGTACGCGGGCCAAGGAGCTGGTCGCGGCCGGGAGCACGCTCGTCGTCGAGCCCGGCTACGGCTTCCTCTCCGGCGCCGCCGGCGCGGGCCTGGCACTGCTCGCCGCGACGAGCGACGAGGAGCCGTGGTGGGACGGCGCGCTGCTCGTCCAGCCGCCGGGGACGTGGCCGGTACGCCGGTAGGCGACGATGGGGGCATGAGGCCGTTCTCCGTCGCGCACCGCGCGGCCGACGTCGCGGACGTCACCGGCGAGGTGCTCGACGTGCTCGTCGTCGGCGCGGGCGCGACCGGCGCGGGCGTCGCGCTCGACGCGGCCTCCCGCGGGCTGTCGGTCGCCGTCGTCGACCGGGGCGACCTCGCGAGCGGCACGTCGAGCAAGTCGAGCAAGCTCATCCACGGCGGCCTGCGCTACCTCGAGAACTACGACGTCCTGCTCGTCTACGAAGGCGTCAACGAGCGCGAGCTGCTGCAGCGCCTCGCGCCGCACCTCGTACGGCCGATGGAGTTCGTCTACCCGATCCTCCCCGACACCGATCGCGTGCGGATGGTGGGGCTGGGGCTGACGACGTACGACGTCCTCGCCGGCTGGCGCAACGTGAAGCGGCACGACCGCATCAGTGCCGAGGAGGCCGTCGCGAAGGCGCCGGCCCTCGCGCCGAGCGACGTGCTGCGCGCGTACGTCTACGGCGACTGCGCCACCGACGACGCCCGCCTCGTCCTCGCCAACGTCGTCGCCGCGCGGCGCTTCGGCGCGACCGTGCTGACGTACGCCGAGGTCGTGTCGTTGCTGACCGACGACGGGCGCGTGGCAGGCGCCACGGTGGCGGACAGGCTGACCGGGGAGACGTACGACGTCCGCGCCCGCCACGTCGTCAACGCCACCGGCGTCTGGGTCGACACCCTCCTCGCGCTGGAGGACCCGGCGCACCAGGGCGTCGTACGGCCGAGCAAGGGCGTGCACCTCGTCGTGCCGCACCACCGGGTGCCGCTGACCGAGGCCGCGATCCTCATGCCGTCGAGGCAGGGCGACGGGAGGAGCATGTTCGCGATCCCGTGGGGGCGGCAGACGATCCTCGGGACGACGGACACGGCGTACGACGGTCCTCTGGACGGTGTGTCCGTCGGCGAGCAGGACGTCGAGTACGTCCTCGGCGCCTGCAACGCGCTCTTCCACTCGTCCCTGTCGGCCGGGGACGTGGTAGGCGCGTGGGCGGGGTGCCGGCCGCTGCTGCGCGGCTCGTCCGAGGCGATGAGCGACCTGTCGCGGCGCCACGCGCTGTCCGAGGGCCCGACAGGGCTGCTCACCATCACCGGCGGCAAGCTGACGACGTACCGCCGCATGGCCAAGGACGTCGTCGACCGCATCGTGGACCGCGACGGCGTGAAAGCGCGCTGTCGCACCGACGAGATCGCGCTCGGGTCGTCGCGGCAGTACGACGACGTCGTCGCGGAGGTCGCCGGAGCGGCGCAGGCGCTCGGCGTGGGCGACGAGGAGGTCGCGGCGACGCTCGTACGCCAGCACGGCGAGGCGGCCGCGGACGTGCTGTCCCTGGCGCTGGAGAGCGGCCTCGTCTCGCCGCTGTCGGCGTCGGCGTGCCACCTCATGGCGGAGGTGCTGTACGCCGCGCGGCACGAGGGCGCGGCGACGCTGGAGGACGTGTTCTCGCGGCGTACGCGGCTGGCGTTGCGGGCGAAGGACGCCGCCCTGCCGGTCGCCCTCGACGCCGCCCTGGTGCTGGCGCGAGAGATAGGGCGCGACGAGGCGTGGGCGGCGGAGCAGGTGGCGGCGTACGAGGCCGCCGTACGCCGCGAGCGCGGCGCCATCGGGCTCGAGCCCTGACGACGCCGCGCCCGCGGGCACCGCTACGTGTGCGACAGCAGCAGGCCGCCGGAGACGCGGAACCTCGTGGCCCCGGTCGTGCAGTCGTTGCCGGGGTCCTCGTTGATCGCGAGCTCGCCCTGCACCTGGCCCTGGAACGTCAGCGTCCCGCCCTGCCAGACGAACGTGAACTGGTGCCCGGTCGCCGACGTGCCGGCACCGGTGGCAAGGCCGCAGTTGCCCGCGACCGTCCCGGCGAACGACTCGGGCACCGGGAAGGCCGTGCAGTGCCCCGTCACAGGGAACGCCATCGTGAAGCTGGTCGTCGTCGGCCCGCCGAACCCGACGAAGAACATGGGGTGGCCGGTCCTGAAGGTGCCCGTACCGATGCAGACGTTGGTGTGCGCCTGCGCGGGTGCGGCGGCCCCGAGGGTCAGCAGGCCGACGATCGTCGTGACGGCGAGCGCGCGCACCGTACGCGTGATGGACATGGTTTCCTCCCGTTTTGTGCCGGATCTCCGACGCGCGGGAGTCTGCTCGCGCCCGGCGTCCGCTGAGAAGCGCTATTACGGAAACTCGTCACCGCGACTTTCGGTCAAGCGCCCGCCAAGACGGCCCGTCCGGGCCATTGCGCGGGCGACCTCCCGGGCGGATAACGGCCTCGGACCCGTATCCGCGAGGAGGCCACGATGGCCATCGTCCTGAGCATGACCGCGCCCGACCGCACGTCGTACGAGGCGGTGATGGACCTGCTCGACCTCGACGACAACCCGCCAAGCGGCCTCGTCGTGCACACCGCGTCGCAGACCGCCGACGGCGTCCGCGTCCTCGACGTGTGGGAGACCCAGGCGGACCTCGACACGTTCTTCGAGACGCGGCTGGGCAAGGCGATCGCCGAGGTCGGGATGGAGCCGCCGCCGCCGGACATCACCGAGACGTTCAACGTCTACATCCCCTAGATCTTCGGACGCAGCGCCTTCGGCAGCAGCACGAACGCCGTGGCGCGCGCTCGCGTCTAGAGCCAGGTCCAGGTCTCGAGCATCGCGAGGCCGGTGTCCTGGACCACCGCGTCGCCCGGGTCGCCGAGCACACCCGCGCCATAGAGCGTGCCGTCGTGGACGAAGCGGTACTCGCGGATGATCCGCAGCCCGACCTTCATGTCGACGAACGCCGCCGGCATCCCCGCGATCGTCGTACGCCGCACCGGCCCGACCGCGATGTCGACGTCGCTCAGGGCCTTCACCGGATCGGCGGGCCTGTCGTCCCACCGCCGCGCGAGGAACGCGCCCTTCGGCAGCACCACCGTCGCCATCTGGTCGGGGCTCTCGCCGCCGATGCGACCGGTCGCCGGGGCCTGGAACGAGAATCCCGCGTGCCCCGCCACCGGTGCGCGCGTGACCGTGCGCCCGAGCGGGACCTGCGCACCCCCGGGGGCGACGCTGACGTACGGCACCTCGTCGCGTGCCGTCACGGCGCGCGCGGTCACGGCGGCGCCCATGCCCGCCGCCGTCACAAGGGTGACGGCGAGCACCGTCCGGATCGTCCCCACATCTGCCCTTCGGCACGAACCGGTCAGATCTTCAGCCGTAGCGCCTTCGGCAGCAGCTCGAACGTCGCCGGCGTACGCCCCGCCACCACGTCGTCGACGGCCACCAGCGCCGGCGGCGTCGCGACGACCTCCGCGCGCTTCTGCCGCCACTGGCTCACGTGCTCGCTCGGCAGGTGCTCGCCGCGCAGCATCAGCGGCTGCGCGCTGAACGGCAGCGTCCGCGGCCCCGCCCACACCTGCACGTCCCACGCGCCGTCGTCGGGCAGCGCCGTCGGCGCGGCGCGCAGGCCGCCGTACGCGTACTGCCCGTTGGCGAGCCGCACCTGCGTCGCCTCGGCGTGGTACTCCGCGAACGTCATGTCGACGTCGTACGTCGTCGCCTTGTGCCGCGCCAGCGCGCGGTACCACGCGAGGAGGTTGCCGACCCGGCCGCCGCGCATCCGCCTCGTCGCCTCGGCGCCGAGGCCGACGACGGCGTCGTTGAAGACGTACGTCTCCCCCTCGCTCGTCCGCGCCACGCCCACGTCGATCCGCAGCACCCGCGGCCCGGCGAGGAGGATCGCCGCGGCCTCGCCGTTGGTGTCGATGCCGAACGACCGCGCGAAGTCGTTGCGCGCCCCGCCGGGGAACACCCCCGCGACCAGCTCCGTGCCGACCAGCGCGGGCAGCCAGCGTACGAGTGACGCCTGGCCGCCGCAGTGCACGAGGAACCGCTCTCCCTCTGCCACCAGGCCGTCCACCGTCGCGCGCGGGTCCGTGCCGAGGCCGACGCGGCGGAACGCCACGTCCTTCGCCCGCAGCGACGTCTCGAACTCCTGCTGCTGCGCCGGCTCCGCCGCGTCCTTCGACGGGATCAGGAGTACGGGGTCGCCGAGCGGGTGCGTCACGCGAGCCTTCCAGCAGCGAGGACGAGGAGGTCGGTCGCGCCGAGCGCGCGGCCTGCCGAGGCGCAGGCCGTGACGGCAGGCGCGTCGAGGGCGTCGAGCTCGTCGCGGCGTACGGCGGCCACGGCCTCCGCACCCTCGCGGTCGACCAGCGGGTACGCCGCCCCCGCCCCCGAACACCGTGTGTCGATCCCGGTGGCGGCGGGCTCGCGGACGTCGTGGCCGAGCGCGCGCAGGATCGCGGGACCCTCTTCGACCACGCCGAGGGCGCGGGTCAGCGTGCACGGCGCGTGCCACGCGACGGCGCCGCCGGACGAGGTCAGCGGGAGCGACCCGATGACCGACGCGAGCCACTCGACGGCGGTCGTCACCGTCGGCGCAGAGAGGCCGAGGCGCGGCCACTCGTCGCGCATCATCCGCGCGCAGGACGGCGAGGCGACGACGACGCGGTCGGCGCCCGCGAGACCGGCCGCCGCGCGTGACGCGAGGGCGACGGTCTCCGCGGTCAGGCCGAGGTCGTGGGTCACCGCGCCGCAGCAGTCGTCGTCCGCCTCGCACCGCACCCGCTCCCCCGCTGCCGTGAACAACGCCACCGCGGCAAACCCCACGTCCGTGCCGTCGGTGGGACAGCCGAGCCAGAGGACGGTCGCGGCATCGGCGCCGTTCCGCGGGTGCGGCTCCGTACGCGGCGTGCCGGTCGCCGCGATCCGCTCGCGCAGCGCGGCGGCGGCGGGCAGCAGGACGCCCGCGTCGGCCGCGGCCGCGCGTGCGGCGCGGGACTCCTCGGGGAGGTTGGTGCCTGGCAGGCAGGGCTGCGCGCAGGCGAGGCAGCCGGTGCACGACGCGACCTGCTCGGCCAGCGGCAGTGACCAGCCGGTCGACGTGCCGCGTACGACGGCGTCGCTGATCCGCCACGGCTGCACCGCCTCGCGTCCCGTGCCCGCCGCGACGGGACACTGAGGCCGGCAGAGCTTGGGGCAGAGCGAGCAGAGCGACGCCTGCGCCAGCGGGTCGTCGTGGCGGGGTACGGGCTCCGTACGCCGCGTTATGGTCGGCAGCGGCGTCATAGCCCGAGCTTCCCCGGGTTGCAGACGCCGGCCGGGTCGAGCGCGGCCTTCACGGCGCGGAGCACGCCGTACCCCGCGCCCATCTCGGCCGCGAGCCACGGCGCGCGCGCCTGGCCCACGCCGTGGTGGTGTCCGATCGTGCCGCCCGCCGCCGCGCACGACGTCATGGCAGCAGCCCACGTCGCGTCGTACCGCTCGAGGGCCTCCGACGGCGAGGCGGCGTCGTACGCGAACGACCAGTAGACCGACGCCCCCTCCGGGTAGCAGTGCGACACGTGCGCGAACACGACGCTCGCGTGCTCCGACATCGCGGCCTTCATGGCGTCGTACACGCCCGGCAGCCGCGACCAGAGCGCGGCGACCTCGATGGTGTCGGCGACGCCGTTCGGGCCGAGGAGCTGGCCGGAGAGGACGCGCGGGAGGTTGAACGACACGTCGTAGCGGTGCGCCCACCAGTGCTCGCCGGGCTCCGGTCCCAGATCCGTTGCGGCAGAGCAGGATCGACGCAGTACGGCCTCCTCCGCGGCCACGACGTCGGGGTCGCCCTCGCAGGCCGTGACGAGCAGCGCGCCGCCCTCGCGGCCGAGCACGAGCGTCGTGTCGAGCTCGTCGTAGAGCCGGAGGACGGCGGGACGCGCGCCGGTGCGCATGACGTCGCGCAGCGCGCCCAGACCGTCGGTCAGCGAGGGGAAGAGCCAGCCGCCGAAGCGGCGTGCGGCCGGCAGCGGCGACAGCCGGAACGTCACCTCCGTCACCACCCCCAGCGTGCCCTCCGCGCCGGCAAGGAGGCGCCACACATCAGGCCCGGCGGCGGTGCGCGGGGCGGGGTTCGTACGCCACACCGTGCCGTCGGGCAGCACCGCCTCGAGCGCGACGACGAGGTCCTCGGCCTTGCCGTACCGCGTCGACAGCTGCCCCGCGCCGCGCGCCGCGACCCAGCCTCCGACCGTCGAGCACATGATCGACGAGGGGAAGTGACCGACCGTACAGCCGCGCGCGTTGACCGCCGCCTCGACGTCGGGCCCGAGCGTCCCCGCGCGGAACGACGCGACCCCCGACTCCTCGTCCAGCGCGACGAGACCGGCGAGGCCGGAGAGGTCCAGCAGCACTCCCCCGCGGACCGCCACGGCACCGCCGACGACACCGGAGCCTGCGCCGTACGGCGTCACCGGCACCCCGCTCGCGGACGCCCACGCGAGCACCGCCGACACCTCGGCCGTGGAGTCAGGGCGTACGACCACGTCGGGCTCGGGCGCCGCCTCACCGCACCGTTCCGCCAAAGCCAGGCGGGGCCAGCAGTCACGGGCGTGGGCGCGGCGTTCGGCGGCGTCGGCGCGCACCCGCTCGGGCGGCACGACACCCGCGAGCGCGGCGACGAGGTCCACGCTGGAAACCTACCGGCGCGGCTACGTGGCCCGGATCGCGTCGCCGTACGTGCGCGCGGAGAGATGGTCCGCGTGGCCCGGGAGATAGACGCGGTACAGGTGCGACCCCTGGCGCGGCGTGAACGTGAACGTCGCGCTCCCCGTCGCGGTCAACGGGGTGCTGGTGATCGTGAGCCAGCCGCTGGTGCCGGCGCGCTGCAGGTAGAACCGGAACCCCGCGTGGGCGGGCCGGACCCGCGCCCTGATCGTCACCTTCGTGCCGTACCGCACGTCGACGTCGGAGATGGTGCCGGTGATGACGGGGTTCACGAGGAGGCGCTGCGTGCCGCCGCTCGTCGACCCGAGGTACGCCGCGTCGGGCGGCACGAACCGCGCCTGGTACTCCATGTTCACCGTCGCGTACGCGAGGAAGAACGCGTCACCGCTCGTGTTGGTCAGGTCGGTGCCCGCGTACCGCCACGTCGTCGTACCGAGCGGGCGCCGGTAGAACCGCACCGGCTGGCTCGACGCGCCGCGGCCGCCGTGCCGCAGCTGCGCCTTGATCGCGTACTTCGTGCCGTACGGCATGACCGGCATCGCCGTGGAGACGGCGAGCGTCGTCTTGCCGGACATGCGCACCGCGTCGGCGACGATCGGCATCCCCGCGGTCCCGGACGCGCTGGACATCTCCAGGGGCGACATCGGGCTGAGGTCGCGGTCGCCCAGGGAGACCCAGGTCCCCTTCGCGGCCTCCTGGTCGACGGTCCTGTCGCCGGCGGCGCTGGAGGAGTACGTCACCGTCCCGAGGGTCGCGTCGCCCAGCGCAGGGACGTAGACCGAGACGCGGTACCTGCCCTGCACGCGCGGCGCCCACTCGACGACGGTCTCCGCGGCACCGACGGCGGTCGTCGTGGTCCACCGGGCCCGCCCGATGACCCCGGTCCCCTTCGCGAGCTCCCACGCCGCGCACTGGAAGCACGTGACGTTCCTGCCGTCCGGGCCGGTGTGCCCGTTCGGGTACGTCGTGTTCGGCGCCGGCGTCGTCGCGAGCGAGTGCGTCGGCGCGGCGACGGTGCTCGTAACGGCGCCGGTCGCGGCGTCGTAGAAGACGAACTCCTTCGCCGGGGAGAACCTCGCCTGGAACGCGCCGGGGAACACGTACGACGGGTCCGCGTCCTGCGGCTTCGTGAACCAGTACGGCCGCAGCGCGGGGAAGTTCGGGGCGTGGCGGAACGGGTCGGCGACGACGTTCGCGACCGTCGTCGGGTACGCCGGGTCGCTGCCGCAGGACCGGTAGCCGCAGATCGCGTGGAACCAGTTCTCGACGACGTCCGGACCATCGGGGACGCCCCCCGCGGGCGGGGCCTCGAGCGTCGCGTCCCACTGCTCGCGCAGGAGCCGCGCGCCCTCGCCGGCGTTGTAGACGTAGTCGGCGGCGAGGCGTACCTGGTCCGCGGGCGCGTAGCCCGTGGTGTCCACCTGGAGCAGCCCGACCTCGCACGCGGCCTCGTTCGCGAAGTACGGCGTGTCGTTGCCGCGGAACTGCCGCCACTTCGCCTCGACATACGCGACGGCGCGCAGCACCGGCTTCGGGACGCCGTGCGCAGCCGCGGCGGCGTCGAGCGCGGCACTGACCTGCGGCGTCGTGGGCTGTCTGCCGCGGACGTCGAGGACCGCCTGCGGGCAGGAGGCCGGCGCGGCCGACGCGGGCACTGGCCCGCTCAGCGCGAGAACGAGCACAGGCACGAGCACGCGACGCACGTGGACTCCCCCCACGACAGGCGCCATCCGGCGCCCCGCCATGCTACGAGCGCCGGCGGGCGGCCGGAGCGTTTCCGCGGACTACGTGACCTTCAGCGTCAGCCGCGCGCTGGTGCCGGTCGTGTGGTCCGCGTGCGCGGGGAGGACGACCCGGTAGTAGTACGTCCCCGCCGTCGTCCGCGACACCGCGAACGACGTGCTGCTCGCGCTGCCGAGCGCCTTGGACGCGGCGTTCTGCCAGGCGCCGTTGACGAGGCGCTGGAGGTAGACCGTGCGCCCCGCGTGCGACGGCGCGACGGAGACCGACAGCGTCGTCGCGGTGCCGCGCGGCACCGAGGTCCTGGCGAGCGTCGCGGTGACCTTGGGCCGCACGTCCACCCGCCGGTTGCCGCTCGCGACGCTCACCCACGCGGCGTCGGGGGCGGTGAAGCGGGCGGTGTACTCGGCGTTGACCGACGGCTTCACCGAGATCGCGACGGTGCCGCCGGCGGACGTGACGTAGGTGCCGATCGGCGACCACGTCGTCGTGCCCGCGGCGCGCTTGTACAGCTTGACGCTCCGCCCCGCGACGGCGGACCCGCCGTGCGTCAGCTTCGCGGTCAGCGTGGTCGCGGCGCCGTACGTCAGCGTCGTCGCCGTGGTCGTCACCGAGAGCGTCGGGACGGCGGACAGACGCAGCGCGTCGGCCACGATCTTCCTGCCGGCGACGGTGCTGTGGTCGCCCACCCACACCGGCGCGGCGGCCGACAGCGAGCGCCTGCCGAGCGAGACCCACGCGTTCTTGTGGTCGTTCTGCGCCACGGTCTGCGTGGCCGTGCCGAGGTGGTACGTCGCCGTCGCCAGCGTGTCCGTGCCGATCGCCGGAATGTACGCCCGCACGTCGTAGGTGCCGGTCCGCGGCGGGATCCACGTGACCTTCGCGGCATCGTTGCCGGTCACCGAGTTGGTCCAGTGCGCCGACCCCGCGATGCCCGTGCCCTCCACGGGCCGCCAGAACGCACAGTCGGTGCACGAGACGCCGAGGCCGTTGGGGCCGTAGCCGCCGGGGCCGTAGCCGGGGAACGGCGTGCTGCCGAGGTGCGTACGGATGTCCACCGTGCCGGAGACGACGCCGGTGTCGGGGTCGTAGAAGACGAACCTGTCGGGGTCGTGCTGCGCCTGGAAGCCCCATGGGAAGTCGTACGACGCGTCCGCCTCGTACGGCGTCGTGAAGCCGCCCGGTGGCATGTGCCCGAGGATCGCGCTCGGGACGCCGAGCTGGAACGGCCGCTTGATCAGCTCCGCGACGGGATGCGCGTAGGCCATGTCGGCGGAGCCGAGGCAGCCGTTGTAGCGGCAGATCGCGGCGTACCAGTTCTCGATGACGTCGGGGTCGTCGAGGGCGTAACCGGCAGGCGCGGGGTGCGTCTGCTTCTGCAGCTCGACCCACTTGCCCTTGAGGTGCTTCGCGCCCTCGGCGACGTTGAACGCCACGTCGCTCGCGAGCTGCACGCCGTCCGTGCGGTTGCCGAGCGTGAGCTGCATGACGCCGATGCCGCACACGTCGTCGGCGCCGGAGATGAGCGGCCGCCCGTCGGCGTGGAACTGCCGCCAGCCCGACTCCTTGAACGCGATCGCCTTGAGCACCTGCGGGGGGATGCCGTTCGCCTCCGCGCTGTCCTCGAGCAGGCCGGCGAGGGTGGCGTACGACACGTTGCTGCCGCGGACGTCGAGCACCTCCTGCGGGCAGGCCGCCTCGCCGGCGTACGACACCGCGGGAACGCCGAGCAGAGCGGCGGCGAGCAGCGGGACGAGCAGACGGCGCATGAGAGGTTCCCCCGGGTCAGACGACGGACGAGTACGCGACGACGCCCCGCCGCAGCGACCCGATCGCCGAACGCGCGGTGGCGCGTACGGGACTGTTCTCCGCGGCGACGTCCGCCACCTGCGAGAGCAGGTCGAGGAGCATCTTCGCCCAGCGTACGAAGTCACCGGCCGTCAGGTCCGACTCCTGCAGCACGGCCTCGAGCCGCGCGCCCGCCGCCCACCGGTGCGCCGCCCACGCGAAGCCCAGGTCGGGCTCGCGCAGGAAGTCCAGCCGCTGGTCCTCCTCGGCCGCCTTGAGCCGCGCCCACTGCCGCACCATCTCGGCCACGGTCTCGCGTACGGCGCCCCCGGGGATCTTGGGGGCGGCGTCGACCTGCCCGCGCGCCTCGTACACGAGCACCGACACGCAGGCGGCCAGCTCCGGCGGCGTGAGGTCGTCCCAGACGCCGGAACGCAGGCACTCCACGACGAGCAGGTCGGACTCGTTGTAGACCTGCGCGAGCTGCTTGCCGCTGGGCGTGACGGTCTCGCCCGTGACGTAGCCGAGCGACTCCAGCAGCGCCACCACCGAGTCGAACGTCCGCGCGATCGAGTTGGTGCGCCCGCGCACCTTCTGCCGCAGCGTCTCCGTGTCGCGGCGCAGCTTCTGCCAGCGCTCCGCCCAGCGCGCGTGGTCCTCGCGCTCCTCGCAGCCGTGGCACGGGTGCGCGCGCAGGTCGCGGCGGATGCGCGCGATGTCGGCGTCGTCGGCCGCCGCGGCGCGCGGCTTGCGGGGGCGCTCGCCGTTGGCGTCGAGGCCGAGGTTGCGCAGGCTCGACGCGAGGTCCCTGCGCGCCTGCGGCGAGCGCGCGTTGAAGTTGCGCGGCACCTTGACGCGCCCGAGGGGCTGGACCGGCGACGAGAACTCCACCGTCGACAGCCGCTTGACCTGCCGGTCCTCCAGCAGCACGAACGGCCGCGGGTCCTCGCTCGTCGACAGCCCTGGGTCGAGCACGACGGCGAGCCCCGCGCGGCGCCCTGACGGCACGCGTACGACGTCGCCGATCCGCAGCGACTCCAGCGACCGCACGGCGTCGATCCGCCGCTGCGCCGCCGAGTCGCGGGCCAGCGTCGCCTCGCGGTCCTTGAGCTTCTGCCGCAGGCCCGAGTACTCCAGGAAGTCGCCGAGGTGGCAGGTCATCGCCTCCTCGTAGCCCTTCAGCGCCTCCTCGTTGCGGGCGACCTGGCGGGCGAGCCCGACGACCGCCTTGTCCGCCTGGAACTGCGCGAACGACGACTCCAGCAGCGCCCGCGCCCGCTCTCTCCCCACGCTTCCGACGAGGTTGACGGCCATGTTGTACGACGGCCGGAAGGAGCTCCTCAACGGATAGGTACGCGTCGAGGCGAGGCCCGCCACCGCGAGCGGGTCGAGGCCAGGCTGCCAGAGCACGACGGCGTGCCCCTCGACGTCGATGCCGCGCCGGCCCGCGCGCCCGGTCAGCTGCGTGTACTCACCGGGCGTGATGTCGGCGTGCGTCTCGCCGTTCCACTTCACGAGGCGTTCGAGGACGACCGATCGCGCCGGCATGTTGATGCCGAGCGCGAGGGTCTCGGTCGCGAAGACCGCCTTGACCAGGCCGCGGACGAACAGCTCCTCCACGCACTCCTTGAACGTCGGGATGAGGCCGGCGTGGTGGGCCGCGACACCGCGTTCGAGGCCTTCGAGCCACTCCCAGTAGCCGAGGACGGCGAGGTCCTCCTCGGGCAGCTCCGTGCAGCGCAGCTCGACGTACTCGCGGACGCGCTCGCGCTCCTCCATCGAGTTCAGGCGCAGGCCGCCGCGGAGGCACTGCTGCACCGCGGCGTCGCAGCCCGCCCTGCTGAAGATGAACGTGATCGCCGGCAGCAGCCCCTCGCGGTCCAGCTTCTCGACGACGTCGACACGGCTCGGTACGTCGTTGCCGTGGCGCGGCCGGTGGCCGCCGCGGTGCGGGCGGCGGGCGCCCCACTCCGTCGTCACGCGCTCGTCGCGGGCCAGGCGCATGAGCGCGCCGTTGACCTGCTGGCCGCTCTCCTCGAACAGGTCGTACAGCCTGCTGCCGACGAGGACGTGCTGCCAGAGCGGGACGGGCCGGTGCTCCTCGACGACGACGCGGGTGTGGCCGCGGACGGTGACCAGCCAGTCCGCGAACTCCTCGGCGTTGGAGACCGTGGCGGACAGCGAGACGACGCGCACCGACGGCGGGAGGTGGATGATCACTTCCTCCCAGACGGCGCCGCGGTAGCGGTCGGAGAGGTAGTGCACCTCGTCCATGACGACGTAGCCGAGGCCGCGCAGGGCGTCGGACGAGGCGTACAGCATGTTGCGCAGCACCTCGGTGGTCATGACGACCACGGGGGCGTCGCCGTTGATGGCGTTGTCGCCTGTGAGCAGGCCGACGTTGCGCGCGCCGTGGCGGGCGAGCAGGTCGCCGTACTTCTGGTTGGACAGCGCCTTGATCGGCGTCGTGTAGAAGCACTTCTGGCCCGTGGCGAGCGCGAGGTGGACAGCGAACTCGCCGACGACGGTCTTGCCCGCGCCGGTCGGCGCGGCGACGAGAACGCCCTCGCCGGCTTCGAGCGCGGCGCAGGCGGTGAGCTGGAAGCCGTCGAGCGGGAAGTCGTACCGAGCGGCGAACGCGTCGAGCTCGGACATAGCGCCCAGCCTAAGCGACGGGCGCTACGTCCGGCCGTTCTCAGGTGGTTAGCAGTTGAAGCCGATGCCCAGCTTCTCGAACAGCGGGTACTCGGGGCAGTAGCACGGCTCGCCGGGCTGGCCGCCACCACAGGTGGCGCTGGCGGCGGTGGTGCCGAACGGGATGACCGCGAGGGCGGCGATCGCGACGGCAGCGAGGGTACGACGCATGAGGGGCTCCATACGGGGTGAGGGGGTTACGAACCTGCGCAGACTACGACGAAGCGGGCGCGAACACCTGCACCGCGCCCGCGACGCACTCGCAGGTCAGCGGCAGCGGCCCGATGCGCTCGCCGTCGGCGTACGCCACGACGCCCGGCGAGTCGATCGTGACGACCTTCGCGCGCCGGATCGTGACCGACGGGTGGCCGACGTGCTCGCCGGTCCGCGCCTTGGGGAGCGTCTTCACGAAGTCGAGCTTGGAGACCGGCCCGAGCACGCAGACGTCGACCAGCCCGTCGTCGAGGACCGCGTCGGGCGTGATGCGGTAGCCGCCGCCGTACGACTGCGCGTTGCCGACCGCGACGAGCATGGCGTCCGTACGCCACTCCTCGCCGTCCAGCGTCAGCGTGAACGGCAGCGGCTTGAACGACGGCAGCTCCAGCGCGATGGCGACGTTGTAGCGGGCGTTGCCCTTCGGCCAGCGCAACCGGTTGGCGCGCTCGTTGACGATCGAGTCGAAGCCCGCGCCGAGCACGCAGCCGAACCACGTCTCCCCCGCCCGCACCGCGTCGATCCGCCGCTGCGACCCGGCGAGCACGACGTCGGTCGCGGCGACGGCGTCGCTGGGGAGCGAGAGGGCGGCGGCGAGGTCGTTGCCGGTGCCGGCGGGCACGATGCCGAGCGGCGTCTCGGTGCCGGCCACAGCCTGCAGCGCGAGGTGCACCATGCCGTCGCCGCCGAGCGCGACGACCGCGTCGACGCCCTCGGTGACCGCGGCGTGGGTCAGGTCGCGCGCGTGGTCGCCGTCGACCCCGACGACCGTACGGACGCGGGCGCCGCGGGAGCGCAGGCGTTCCTCGACGGCGGAGCGCAGCGCGCCGCCGCGGCCCTTGCCCGAGGTCGGGTTGACGACCAGCGCGATGTCCACGGGCCGGAGCCTAGAGGGGCGAGACCTCGTCGTCCGACCACTGGTCGGTGCTCTCCGTGTCGCGGCCGCGACGCATCCGGTCGCGGATGCGTCCGAACAGGATGACGAACTCGTACGACAGCACGAGCGGCACCCACATGAGGAGGAACGTCATCGGGTCCTGCGACGGCGTGATGACCGCCGCGAACACGCAGAGGCCGAAGTACATCCCCCGCCGCCAGCGCCGCAGCTTGGCGGTGGGCGTCACGCCGACGATGTTGAGGAACAGCATGAGCAGCGGGAACTCGAACGACACGCCGAACGCCAGCAGCATCAGCGACACGAAGCCGAGGTACTTGTCGACCGTGAGGATCGACGTGATGCCCTCGCCGCCGACGCCGAGGAGGAACTGCAGGCCGTTGTCGAGCGTGTAGTACGCGAACACGCCGCCCGCCGCGAACAGCACGATCGACGACGCCACGAACGGCACCGCCCAGCGGCGTTCGCGCTGGTGCAGCCCCGGCGTCACGAACTGCCACAGCTGCCACAGCCACACCGGCGCCGACACGACCGCGCCGGTCATGATCGCCACGCGCATGCGGATGACGAACTGGTCGAGGATGCCGGTGACGTACAGCTGGCAGTCGCCGCCGTCGGGCGGGAACCGCAGGTTCGCGGGCAGGTCGCAGAAGGGGCGTTGCAGGAACGCCAGGATCGGCTCGAAGAAGACGAACGCCGCGATCGTCGCGATCGACAGCGCGATGACGCTCTTGACTAGCCGCGAACGCAGCTCGGTGAGGTGCTCGACGAGCGTCATCCGCGACGCGTCGGGGTCGGCGGGGCGCCGGGAGCGTGGCCGCTCGGTGGTGTCGGTCATGGCAGCTCAGGCCGCCCCCGCCGGTGCGCGGCGGGTCAGCGGGTCTCGGACCGGTCGGTCCGGGTGGCCTTCCACTCCTCGAACTCGCGCGCCTCGCGGGCGGCGTCGCTCTCGGCCAAGGTGGGCTGCTCGTCGGCGTTGCCGCCGCGGAGGCCCTTGGTCTCGGACTTGAAGATGCGCATGGAACGACCGAGCGAGCGCGCGGCGTCCGGGAGCTTCTTCGACCCGAACAGCAGCACGAGCACCGCGAGGATCGCGAACAGCTCGAAGCCCTGGGGCAGGTTCATGCGGACATCCTTCGCGCGAGGGTGGTGATCAGTCTACGCCGGGCGGCGTGCGTACAAGGGAGCGTTCGCACGATGTCCGCCTCCGGTTCTACTGACGTTCCCGCGGCGCAATCGTCTCCAACTCTTCCGCCGCGGCCGCCACCTTGGCCGAAGCCTCGGCGACAGTCCGTCCCAGGGCCTTCACCTGCCGGAACGCCCGGAGCGTGAGCAGAGCGAGCAGCAGGAGGCTCCCGGTGACGACCGAGACCGCGAAGACGGTGACGTAGAGCACGGAGGGATCGTACGGCGCGGGGCGGGCGGGGGCGGGCGGGCGGGGCTCGCCGATTTCGTGATCTTGGTGACGTTTGTGTGCGCCCAGCACCACCAACGTCACCAAGATCACGAGTTCGGGGGTGGGGGCAGGCGGCGCCGCGCAGTTCGTGATCTTGGTGACGTTTGTGTGCGCCCAGCACCACCAACGTCACCAAGATCACGACGCTGGGCTGCGAGGGGGCGGAGTGGGTCGTCAGAACGAGCCAGCGCAGCACCCCCGGAAGAGAGCCGGGGCGGGCGGGGCCGGTCGAGCGACTGAAGCGACGCAGTCGCCCTCCCGCCCATCCCGGCGGACGCTGCAGAGAGAAAAAACAGAGATCCCCTCCGCACAGGGCTGTGGCGGAGGGGATCTCTGACGGGGGCGTGAGGACTAGCGCGTAGGCACCTGAGCGGCCGCGGCCGCAACGAGGTCCGACGCGCCGAGCTGAAGAGCGAAGTCGAGGAGGTCGTCGTACGTGAGGACCGGGCCGGCCTTGGGCTCGAGCGCCTCGGCGGGCAGCTCCCAGACCTCGGCGCGGACGCCGCCGCTCATGAGCAGCGAGACGACGTGGTCGTCGGCGGGCTTGCGCACCGCGTCGCTGCACTTGGGGCAGGTGAACGTGTAGTACGACTGCGGCGCGTGGTTGCACACCATCAGCGTCACGTCCTTGGACGTCAGCTCGACCTCGCCACAACCGGGGCAGGAAGCCTTGATGGTCGTCATGGTGTGTCCCTCCCGACGCGTCGCCGGTCCTCTCGCGGCGAACACCAATGGCTTCGGCAGGTTTCCGAAATTGCTTGACCGCCGTTCGGGGCCATCCGGGGAGGGGTCCGTACGGACTAGTCCTCGCCGTACGCCGCGAGCGCGGCCCGCGCGGTCTCCCGCACCGCCTCGGCCAGCGCCGGAGGAGAGGCCACCGTGGCGGACGGACCGAGGCGCAGGAGCAGCCGCCGCAGCCAGCCGTCGTCGTGGACGCGGAGGTCGACGCGTACGCCGCCTTCGGGCCGTTCTTCGAGGGTCTCGTACGGGTAGTAGTCGGCGACCCAGCGGGCGTCGCGGTCGAGCAGGAGGGTGACGACGGGGTCCTCGGGGGCGGGGTGGTAAAGCCCTTCGGTCAGCGAGCGCGGCGCGGCCCGCGCGGGCACCTCGGCGGGCAGGTCGAGCTCGGTGGCCTCGACGATCCGGTCGAGGCGGAACAGCCGTACGTCCTCGACGCGCCGGCACCACGCTTCGAGGTACCAGCGGCCGTCGACGTTGACGACGCGCATGGGGTCGACGTCGCGTTCGGAGACCTCGTCGCGGCTCGGGTTGTGGTACTTGATGTGCATTCGCCGCCCGCGTTCGGTGGCGCCCTCGACGGCGCGCAGCGTCTCCCCCGCCTCGTCCAGCGAGACCTCGACGCGCCCCGCCGACGACTCGAACGCCGCCTCCAGCTTCGCCAGCGCCCGGTCCAGCGCGTCCCGCTCGACCAGGCCCGGCTCGGACGCGAGCGTCCGCGCGGCGACGACGAGCGCGAGAGCCTCCTCGGCGTTGAGCGTCAGCGGCCGTGCGAACTCCTCCGCGTTGCCGACGGTGATCCGGTCGCCCTCGTACGACACCTCGATGAGGTCGCCGGGCGTGTAGCCGGGCAGCCCGCAGAAGAACAGCAGGTCGAGGTCCTCGCGCAGCTGCTTCTCCGTCACGCCGAACGTCTCCGCCGCCTCCGCCACCGGGATGCCCGGGTGCTGCTGGAGGTACGGCACCAGCGAGAGCATCCGCGCGAGGCGGCTCGTCGTGCGGGTCACTTCAGCACCGCCCGGAGCCGCTGGACGACGGCGTCGCGCGCGTCGGCCGGCGCCACCACGACGACGTCGGGGCCGAAGCCCACGACCCAGTCGGCGAACCGGTCGACGTCCCCCAGCGGCACCTCGGCGCGGGTCCACCCGTCGGGCTCCTCGGCCGTGGTCAGAGCCGTGCGCCGCACGTCCCACGCCGCTCCCGGCGCCAGCCGCACGACCGCGGTGCCGGTCGCGGGGTCGTTGTCGAACGGCGCCACGAGCGCGCGGAGGTCCACGCCCTCCGGCACCGCGAAGGCGCCCGTCTCCCCGAACGCCGTCACCGGGCCGGTCACGCGCGCCAGCTTGAAGACCCGCGCCGCGGAACGGTCGCGGTCGTGGCCGACGACGTACCACTTGCCGTGCCGGTGCACGAGGCCCCACGGCTCGACCGTGCGCTCGACGGCGGTGTCTGCGTACGACGGCCGGTACGCGAAGCGCACCGCCTGACCGGCGCGCACCGCGGCGAGCAGCGGCTCGAACGCCGCGTCGCGAGTGACCACGCGCGGCTCGATGCCCGACGTGGCGACGGGGTCGGCCTCGATGCCGGCGGCGCGCAGCTTGAGCAGCGCGCTCGCGCTCGCGTCGGCGAGCCCGGCCGACTGCCACAGCCGCGCGGCCAGCGCCACCGCAGCGGCCTCGTCGGGCTCGAACGGGATCGCCGGCAGCTCGTACGACGACCGCGGGATCCGGTAGCCGAGCTCGTCGCCCCAGGCGTCGACCGGCTGCGTCTCGAGCGGCACGCCGAGGTCGCGCAGCTCCTCCTTGTCGCGCTCGAACTGGCGGCGGAACGTGTCGTGGTCGGCGGCGTCGTACCCCGGTACCACGGACCTGATCTGCTCGATCGTCACCGGCCGGCGGGCGGAGAGCAGCATGAGCAGCAGGTTGACCAGCCGCTCGAGCTTCTTCGCCGACACCGCGGGGTCAGCTCGTCTGCTGCGGGTCTTCGCCGGGGCCGACCTGGCCGCTCGCCGAGATGAGGTCGACGACGAACACGAGGGTCTGCCCGCCGAGCTCGTGCCCGCCCGCCTCGCCGTACGCGAGGTGCGGCGGGATGACGAGCTGCCGCCGGCCGCCGACGCGCATCCCGAGCAGGCCCTTGTCCCAGCCCTCGATGACATTGCCGTTGCCGAGCTGGAACGGGAACGGGTGGCCCGAGTCCCACGACGACTCGAACTCCTTGCCCGTCTCGTAGATCAGGCCGACGTAGTGGACGGCCAGCGTCTGGCCGGGGAACGCGGCGCCGCCGGTGCCGACGATCAGGTCCTCCTTGACCAGGTCCGTCGGCGCGGGTCCCTTGGGCACCGTCACCTTCGGCTTCGCGGTCGCGACGGGAACCGCCGGCCCTGACGACTGGCCGACCGAGGACGGCTTGTCCTCGCCCGTGCAGGCGGACAGCAGAAGTACGGCACAGAGGCACGCGACGGCGCGGCGCAACGGTTTCTCCCTCGTCGGAACTCCGGGGCTCCCACGCTACCGTGCGCCGTGTGATCCGCATGCGGGAGGCGCGCGTCCTGGGGACGGTGCGTTCGTGGCCCGGCGCCGTCGAGATCCGCGTGTCGGTGGACGGCGCGGAGGCCGCGGCGCTCGCGTACCCCGCGCTCGTCGGCACGCCTGTCGAGGGCGACGTCGTGCTGCTCAACACCTCCGCCGTCGACCTCGGCCTCGGCACCGGCGGCTACCACCTCGTCGTCGCGATCCCCGGCCGGCTGCCACCGGATGCGCCGGGACCTGGGCACATCGTCAAGGCGCGCTACACGCCGCACCAGGCTGCTGTGCTCGGGGTGTCGGAGGAGGCGTCGCCGTACGCCGCAGTCATGGCCTCCGCGGTCTCCGTGTCGTCGATGCCGGTGGTCGTCGCGGACCTGCACTCCGCGTTGCCCGCCGTCCTCGCCGGGGTGCTGCACGCACGACCCGGCACGAGGGTCGCGTACGTCATGACCGACGGCGGCGCGCTCCCCCTCTGGCTCTCGCGCACCGTTCCCGCGCTGCGGCCGCATCTCGCCGGGACGGTGACGGCCGGGCAGGCGTTCGGCGGCGACCTCGAAGCCGTGACGCTGCACGAGGCGCTGCTCGCCGCGCGGCACGTCCTCGCCGCCGACGTCACGATCGTCACGCAGGGGCCAGGCAACCTCGGCGTCGGCACGCCGTGGGGCTTCTCCGGGGTAGCGGCCGGCGACGCCGTCAACGCCGTCGCTGCCGTCGACGGCGTACCCGTCGCGTCGTTGCGGATCTCCGACGCCGACCCCCGCGAACGTCACCGCGGCGTCTCCCACCACAGCCGCACGGCGTACGGCCGCGTCGCCCTCGCCCGCGCGCACGTCGTCGTCCCTTCGCTGCCTGAGCCGCTGGCCTCCGACGTCGGACGCGACCTCGCCTCGTCGGGCATCGCGGACCGCCACGAGGTCGTGCGGATCACCGCCGATGGGCTGCTGGAGGCGTTGCGGCGCAGCGGGTTCCCGCTCTCGACCATGGGGCGCGGGCTCGACGAGGACACGGCGTACTTCGTCGCCGCGGCGGCCGCCGGCGCGCACGCCGCGGGCCTCGTCTGATGGGCCATCGGCCGTATCCGCCGGGCACGCCTTCCGACGTCATGCGCCGCGCGCTGCTGCGCGTCGGTGGCCTGCTCGTGGTGTCGAACCTCAGCGGCGCCGTGCTGTCGTTCGTCTACCTCGCGATCGTCTCGCCGGTGCCGTCGACCGTGTCGAAGGCGACGCGCGACGAGCTGACGCGGACCGGCGTCGTCGTGTTCGTCGCGTTCATGGTCGTGAGCGGGCTGGTCGTCGGCTGGCTGCTCAACGCCCGCGCGTTGCGCGTCTCGCGCTGGGCCGCCCAGGAACGCCCGCCCACCCCCGCCGAGGTCGAGGAGGTGCTGCTCCTCCCCCGCACCATGCTGCGCTACCCGTCGGTCGTGTGGCTCTGCGCGGCGACGACGTTCGGGGCACTGCAGGCGTCGTTCGACGTGGGGTGGGTCCTCGTCGTCCGCGTCGTCACCGGCATCCTGCTCGGCGGGCTCATCACGTCCACGCTCACGTACCTCCTCGCCGAGCGGACGCTGCGTCCCGCGGCGGCGCTGGCGCTGTCGTACGGCGTCCTCGACCGTCCCCGCGCGCCCGGCATCCTGCCGCGCATCGTCGTGTCCTGGCTGCTCGGCTCCGCGCTGCCGCTGCTGTCCGTCGGGCTGACGCAGACCATCCGTACGCCGCTGGAGCGCCAGCAGCTCGCGGGCGCGATCTGGTTCCTCGTGATCGTCGGCGTCGTCGCCGGCGCCATCGCGATGGTCGTCGCGGCAAAGTCCGTGGCCGAGCCGATCCGCGACCTGCGCGACGTCCAGCGCGAGGTCGAGCGCGGCAGGCTCGACGTGCGCGTCGAGGTCCGTGACGCGTCCGAGGTAGGGCTGCTGCAGACCGGCTTCAACGAGATGGTCGCGGGCCTCGAGGAACGCCGCCGCCTCCAGGACATCTTCGGCCGCCACGTCGGCGCCGACGTCGCGCGGCAGGCGCTCGACCGCGGCGTACGGCTCGGCGGCGAGACCCGCGACGTCAGCGTGCTGTTCGCCGACGTCATCGGGTCGACGGCGCTGGCGCAGGAGCGGCCGGCGGAGGACCTCGTGGCGGCGTTGAACGCGTTCTTCGCCGCCGTCGTCGCGGCCGCGCGGGCGGAGGGCGGCTGGGTGAACAAGTTCGACGGCGACGGCGCGCTCTGCGTGTTCGGCGCGCCGGGCGACCTGCCCGACCACCGCGCGGCCGCGCTGCGGGCCGCGTTGCGGCTGCGCGCAGCCCTCGCCGAGGTGTCCGCGGCGTATGGGATCGACGCCGGCATCGGCGTCTCGTCCGGCCTCGCGACGGCGGGCAACGTCGGCGCGGAGGAACGGTTCGAGTACACCGTCATCGGCGACCCCGTGAACGAGGCCGCGCGGCTCACCGAGGCCGCCAAGACGAGGCCCGAACGCGTGCTCGCGAGCGGCCCCACCGTCGCCGGCTCCGGTCTCGACGGGTGGCGCGAGGTCGGCGAGGAGACGCTGCGCGGGCGCGGCACACCGACCGTGCTCTACGCGCCCGGCTGACCCGCACTTCACGTGCGCGGCGGCCCGTCGCCTACATCGACGCGATGAGCTTCTCGACGCGTTCGTCCACGGCGCGGAACGGGTCCTTGCAGAGGACGGTCCGCTGCGCCTGGTCGTTCAGCTTGAGGTGCACCCAGTCGACCGTGAAGTCGCGGCGCTTCTCCTTGGCCTTGCGGATGAACTCGCCGCGCAGCCGCGCCCGCGTGGTCTGCGGCGGCGTGTCCATGGCCTCGGTGATCGTCACGTCGTCGGTGACGCGGGTGACCGCGCCCTTGCGCTCCAGCAGGTAGTAGAGCCCGCGGTCGCGGTTGACGTCGTGGTACGCGAGGTCGAGCAGCGCGACCTTCGGCGACGACAGCGGCAGCTTGTGCTTGGCGCGGTAACGCTCGACGAGCTGGTACTTCGTGATCCAGTCGACCTCGCGGGCGACGTCGTCGAGGTCGCCGGTCTCGATGGCGTTCAGCGTGCGACCCCAGAGGTCGAGGACGCGTTCCGCGACGGGGTCGCTCCCCCGCCGCGTCACGAAGTCGCGCGCCTTCGCGTGGTACTCGTGCTGGATCTCCAGCGCGCTGGCCTCGCGGCTGTTGGCGAGCTTGACCCGCTTGCGGCACGTGATGTCGTGGCTGATCTCGCGGATGGCACGGATCGGGTTCTCCAGCGTGAGGTCGCGCATGACGACCCCTGCCTCGATCATCCGTAGCACCAGGTCCGTCGTGCCGACCTTGAGCAGCGTGGTGGTCTCGTTCATCGACGAGTCGCCGACGATGACGTGCAGCCTGCGGAAGCGCTCGGCGTCGGCGTGCGGCTCGTCGCGGGTGTTGATGATCGGCCTCGACCGCGTCGTAGCCGACGACACGCCCTCCCAGATGTGCTCCGCGCGCTGGCTCACGCAGAACACCGCGCCACGTGGGGTCTGCAGCACCTTGCCCGCGCCGCAGACGATCTGCCGCGTCACGAGGAACGGGATGAGCACGTCCGCCAGGCGGCTGAACTCACCGTGCCGGCCGACGAGGTAGTTCTCGTGGCAGCCGTACGAGTTGCCGGCCGAGTCGGTGTTGTTCTTGAACAGGTAGATCTGGCCGGCGATGCCCTCCTCGTGGAGTCGCTGCTCGGCGGACGCGAGCAGCGACTCGAGGATGCGTTCGCCGGCCTTGTCGTGCGTGACGAGGTCGACGAGCGAGTCGCACTCGGGAGTCGCGTACTCGGGGTGGCTGCCGACGTCGAGGTACAGGCGCGCGCCGTTCTCCAGGAAGACGTTGGAGGAACGCCCCCACGACACGACGCGGCGGAACAGGTAGCGCGCGACCTCGTCCGGGGAGAGCCGCCGCTGGCCGCGGAACGTGCACGTGACGCCGTACTCGTTCTCCAAGCCGAAGATGCGGCGGTCCATCAGGCTCCACCCCACGACACGAAACCGCAGTTCAGCGGCCCTGTCGCTGTCATGGGCTGTCCTCTCGTGGAGCCTGGTTCTGGCTCAGATCTGACTCACGCCGCATCGCCTGCTGATCGTAGTCGCGCTTCCTCGCCGAACGTCGCTGAACGCGACCGCTGTCCGGTTGGTCGGTTCCCGTGCGGTCCGCTCACGACTTATCGCTGTCGGCTTCAAGCGCTCCCGCCCATGAGCGGGCCTGGTCGCGGAGCGCGGCGACATCGGCGCTGGGGAGTCCGAGCGCCGTGAAGTCCTCGTCGTCGAGTCTGTCGATGGAGCGGAGCGCTGCCGCGAAGTAGCGCCGGTCGAACCCCGGGTCCTTCTCCGCGGCGAGGTCAAGGAGTCGCTCCGCCGGAAACGTCCGCAGCAGTGCGGCGACGTCGACGAAGTCACGCGCCGCGGCCCTGCCGAACAATGCGAGCATCTTGTCGGCCGCGATCTCCTCCTGATGGAGAACGGCGCCGATGTCCAGCCGAACCGGCGGGCGTATTCGGGCGTCCCTCGCCAGCTCGACCTTGCATGCCCGGCCGGAAGGCTCCGTCACGGTCAGGCGGACGTACGTCGATGTGTGCACCTCGACGACAACGAACAGGTCGTCAGACTCCAGCACCGCAAGAAGCGCGTCCGCGAGAGCCGGCACCTCGTCTTCAGGCGTGAACATGTCCACGTCCTGCGTCGGCCGCTCCACGAGCCGGTGCGCAAGCATCGCGCCGCCACCGGCAAGGGCAAGGCTTTCCGCCCCCGGCATGGCGAGCGCGACCCGGGCGATCCGCTCCTGCAACGGGTCGAGCACTACGCCGCCGTTGCTGCGGCGATCAGCGGCTCCCAGGCCCGTCGTACGTGCGGTGAGAGCCACAGGACGCTCCACAGCCGGAGCAACTCGGTCGCGTTGACGTAGCTCCGGACGTCATCGACGGTGCCCTCGGTGAGGACGGCCTCGTAGAGCATCCGCCGATCGTGGTCGATCGCAAGATCGAAGGCGCGCCGGTCCGCCGGACCACTCCATGACAGCCGGAGCGGCAGCGTGACGACGCCGACGAGGCTCCCCGTCAACTCGTCGAGCGACTCGGGCACAGCAACAGGACGCTCCCACCCATGCTCGCGGATGGTGGGTCGCCAGGACGACGGCGTCGCGGAAGTCACCCGACAAGTGTCCCATCGTGAAGCGCGCAGTCGAGTGTGCTGGCGCCGTACAACGGCGAGGTCGCCGAGAGGGCCGCCCGCGGACCTGACCGGCACCACCGAGGTCATGGCGTCAGGCGCACGCCCTCGCGAGCGGTCAGGAGGTCGTGTCCGCGGGCACGCCGACGGCCGCGTCGACGTAGAGCAGCCGGTCCAGCTCGGCGATGACGTTGTCATAGCAGGCACGGCGCTCGTTGGGGTAGCGAGCAAGCAGGTCCTCGAGGTCGTGACGCTCGAGCCGTGCGACGAGTGTGCCGAGCGCCGCCATCCGCAGGTCGGCGTGCGGCGCGTACAGCAACTCGCGCAGTTCGTCGTCGGCGACCTCGGGGTCCGCGCTGAGGGCCTGCACCGCGGCGACCGCATCGGGCTTGTCGGGGGCAAGAGCGAGTACCGTCCGTGCGCCTGCACTTCCACCGACCCGCAGGATGGTGTCGACGACCTGGCGGCGCAGCGGGTCGTAGGTGTTGGGGACTTGTGAGATCAGCAGGTCGAGGTCGTCGCCGGTGGCAAGGGGCAGGGAGAGGCGTAGCGCATCGTCGCCCCAGCCCTTCTTCGCGGTCAGTTCGGTACGGAAGCGGCCTCGGTCGTCGTCGGTGACCTCGCCGGAGTGACCAGGATGCGTAACGCGGTGAGGCGGATCTTCCAGCGCACGAACGGCAGCACGTCAGACTCACGCCACTCGCTGCTCTCCAGCGGCTCGACGATCTCGGCGGCGTCAGTATCGAACATCACCCGGGCACCGGGCGGCTCGGCATCGGCGGGCACGTGAGCGGCGGTCGGCCGGTCGCCCAGACCGCGGTGAGGTACGGCCGCGCTGGCGTACCTCGCGGTGCAGGTACGGCCGAGCATCGTCACCTTCGCGGTGGCGGGCCACGAGTAGCCGACGGCGTTGTAGTGACGGCCGGGGCCGCTTTCGGGGTGGAGCCGCCCTTGCCGGGGCCCGTCCACGTCACCGCGAACGGCTTCCCGAACGCCCGCAGCGTGACGGAGAACCGCGTCTCGTCGGTCGCGTCGAACTGCGCGGGGACGAGCACGTTCTGGAACGCGGTGTAGTCCCGCGTGCACGGCTCCGGCGTGCCGCACGTGAAGAACCGGACGAGGGTGCCCGACCACGGCGGCCTCGGTGGTGAGGCCGGTCGCCAAGCTCGCCCCGAAATCCACCGTGTAGCCGATGCCGTCCGTGCCCAGTACGTCGACGAGGGCGGTGCCGGACATGCTCTCCCTGACGAGCGGTCGGTCCAGGGTGGCGTGCGAGGTGGCGGACACGGCGACGAGGAGCAGAGCAGCAGGCGAGCGCGGCACGCATGGGCACCCCGGTAGTCGGTTACGGATGATCTTCGCCTCGCCGCGGCGGGTCCTGCGGGCACGGCGCGCATGAACCGTTCAGTACGCTGCCCCCGGCCAGGTCCTCGACCCGAGAGGGGCGTCCGATGGCGTCGCTGCTCAACCCGTACCTCACCTTCCCCGGCACCACGCGGGAGGCGATGGAGTTCTACCGCGACGTGTTCGGCGGCACCCTGGCGGTGAACACGTTCGCCGAGTTCGAGGAGCAGGACCCCGCCCTCGCGGACAAGGTCATGCATGCCAGGCTCGACACCGACGGCGGCTTCACGCTGATGGCGTCGGATCCGCCACCGGGAACGCCGGTCGAGCCGGGCACCAACATCGCCGTCAGCCTGAGCGGCGACGACGACGCCGAGCTGCGTGGCTACTGGACGAAGCTGTCGGACGGCGGCACGGTTCAGATGCCGCTGGAGAAGCAGATCTGGGGCGACACGTTCGGCATGTGCACGGACAGGTTCGGGCTGCCGTGGATGGTGAACATCGCCGGATCGTCGGGCTGACTACTTCTCGAAGACCGCGACCTGGCTCGCGCTGTCCGACGTGAACGGCTCCCTGTGCCAGTCCGCCCAGCGGTCACGGAGCCGTAGCCCGGCGAGGCGCGCCATCAGCACGAGCTCCGACGGCCAGACGTAGCGGTACGGCGCGGAGCTCTGCCTGAGCCGCCCGTCGACCGCCGTCCAGTGGTGCGACGAGGCGATCTGGCCGACGAGGTCGTCGAACGTCTCGATGCCGACGTGGTCGCGTTCCATGGTGAAGACGTGGCTCGTCGTCCCCAGCGGCACGCGGCGCAGCTGCGGCACGATCACCTCGACGACGAAGCACCCGCCGGGCTCGAGGTGCGCGGCGGCGTTGGCGAAGACCGCGAGCTGCTCGTCCTGCGTGGTGACGTTCATGATCGTGTTGGCGACGAGGTAGACGAGGCTGAACGTCCCCGGCACCGTCGCGTCCTTCATGTCCCCGATGGTCACGGGTACGGATTCCGCGCCGGGCTTGGCGCGCAGCCGCGCGGCCATCGGCTCCGAGAGCTCGATGCCGCTCACGGGCACGCCGCGCGCGCTCAACGGCAACGCGACCCGGCCCGTTCCGACCGCGAATTCCAGCGCGCGGCCGTCGCCTGCCAGCTCGGCCAGCAGGTCGACGATCGGGTCGAGGACCGCCGGCTGCGCTTCGTCGCGGTACGTCTCGTCGTAGCCGTCGGCGATCTCCTGACCCCACGTCACCGAGCCCATGCCGCGCAGCATGGCGCAGCCATCCGGACGCCGCGACCCATTTCGGGCAGGCCTCGGGCAGGACGACGGCGAAGGTCTCCCCTACCCCTCTCGGAAGGCACCCCTCATGAAGCGCAGCCTCAACCTCCGGCGCGAGACCCTCGCGGAGCTGACGACGAGCGAGCTGACGGCGGTCGCCGGCGGCGCCAGCGGCCCCGCCTGCCCGGTGTGGGAGATCGCGGAGAAGGCGTTCGACGACCCGACGATCATCTGGTGCCGCACGGTCTGACCACTCACGGGGGTCGCGAACGGCGCCCCGAACACCGAGACCTCCCTGGGCCAGCACGTACCGACGTCGAGGCGCACGTAGCGCACGGGGACGGCGGGGCTGCCCGTGTAGACCTGCCGTTCCTTCGACTCGACGCTCACGTCGAGGTACACGACGCCCTCGACGGACCCGGCGACGGCGCGTACCTCGCAGCCTCGGACGACGTACGCCTCCGGGCGCGACAGCCTGCCCAGGTCCACGACGACGCTCCTGTCGGCGTCCGTGACGTCGCTCCGCTCGCCCAACCGGCCATCGGTCAGCTCGCAGCGGGGCGGCTCCGCCGGCGGGACGAGGCGGTGGACGTAGCAGCCCTTGCCGCGCGACATCGGCCGCACGGCCTTCGTGACCGGACGGACCCCGGAGCGGTACGTCACGTACCGGGAACCGATCTTCGTCGTCACCCTGGTCTGAGTCCCCGTCGTGCCGGTCTCCACGACGCGGGTGTCGACGGTACGGACGCCACCGACGACGTCGCCGTACGACCACGCGGTCTTCGAGCCCTGGACCAGCGCGACGTTCACGGGAGAGGCGGGGGTGCCGAGCACCGCCGGCACCTTCGCGCGGATCCTGCGGTGGGTCGTGCTGACCTTGTCGACCGACGCGCCACGCAGCCAGAGGCGGATGGTCGGCAACGTCCGCTCGCCGCGGTACCGCACGCTCGTGGTCGTCCTCGGCGGCAGCGTGCCGCGGATCAGCGCGGGGCGGGTGACCGCGACGTCGTCGAACACCTGCTCCTCGACCCGCAGCCCGGAGCCGAAGGCGTAGGCCCAGCGACCGCTCGCGTCCGTCCTGGCGTTGACGGTGACCCGCCAGGCCTCCGGCTCGTCGTCGTCCATGAGGTCACAGCCGAACCCGAACGAGAACGCGCAGAACAGCCCCCTGGCGAACAGGCTGAACGCGTCCCCGAGGTCGTCCGCCAGGCTGCTGGGCGGCGGGTCCTTCCGCACCTCGACGCTGAACCGGACCGTCGCGGTCGCGACGCCACGGCCGTTCTCGTCCAGCACCCGGCCGGACAGCGTGACCCGCGGGGCGGCGGCCGAGGCGGGAACGGCAGGGGCGAGCAGGCCGAGCAGGGTGGCCGCCGTGACGGCAGCCGCGCGTCTTCTCATGCCGCGTGAGACCTGTCCGATGTGTGACGGTTACACCGCGGACCAAACCCACACATCATCCGGAACGACGGCGGGTCGGACCGCCTCACGGTGTCGCCCATCCACTTCAAGAACAACCGAGGCGACGACTGGTCCAGCAACTTCATCGTCCAGGTACTCAGCTTCGACCAGCCGGACGCCGGGGCGTCGTACATCGGCAGCTCCACCGGTCACTGGTCGCCGGTGAGCGAGGCGATCGGAATCCCGCCGAGCATCACCGTCAACCCGACCGCAACGCTCATCAGCTCGTTCTGCTCCCTCGACACGGTGCGCTACTCATTCGGGTCGACATCGCGGATTGACGGGTTCCAGCTCAACGTCGATGTGCTCATGGGCGTCACCACCGGCAGCTCGTTCACGTACGGCATCGGCTACTGCGCCGTCGCCTAGACCGGACACCTACCCAGACGGGAAGAACACAACGTGAAGAAGATCGCACTCTCGCTCGTCGCGCTCGCCGCGGCGATGCTCCCTCTCGCGGCGCCTGCCCAGGCTGACAGCTATGTCGACCTGGGATACGAGTTCACCAACGACGGCGACACCGAAGGCGCTGATCTCGTCCTCGACACCGTGGTCGAGTCCCTCGCCGGTGACTTCCAGATGCTCCCTGCGCGGTGCACGCCGCGGAGCAACGTGGTCAAGCAGTCCGTGATCACCTACTACGACGCGGCGGGCCTGCCGACGTACGCGTTCCACCACGACATGACGTTCTCGTACAACTGCAAGGTCGTGACCAAGCTCACGCACCGCCCGTGGTACGAGATCTTCCAGCCGCAGTACAGTTTCAACGGCTACGTCGCGAACAGCGTCAGCCCCACCGGCCACAAGAAGGGCACGGCAACGGCGCAGGGACGATTCGGGATCTGCCAGACCACGGTCGGCAGCGTCTGTCTGCTCGAGCGGGATCCCAGTATCGTCTGGCACGTGGACTTCACGGGAAAGGCGTATGCAAAGGCTACGCCCTAGTTTTGGGCACCTCCGCCCCGCCACCGTGATCGCGGTGGCGGGGCTGGTGCTGTCCGCAGGCACCCCCGCGAACGCTGTGAGCGCGCCGACCCTGGTCCGCGCCACGACGATCGCGGGCACCGCGACCGAGCCGCTCGTCACGGGCGACTGGGTCGCCACCAAGGGGGTCTGGGGCCTCGACCTCGACAGCGTTGCGCCTCTCGGCGGCGCCACGACGATCACGTCGGCCTGGCGATCCCCGACGTTCACGGCGCGCGCAGGCCAGGTGGTGTTCGCGAGCCGTATCGCGGTGAAGCAGGAGCCTCTTCCCGGCCCGTACGAGTACGTCAACGAAGCCCGCCTGTGCATCGGTCGCACGTGTTACCAGTGGATGAGCGAGACGAACGACGCGGTACCCGCTTGGGTGAGTCCCTCGACGCTGCCGTACCAGATCGAGTTCGGTCATGGCCTGACCGTTACGTGGCGGGCACGAACGATGCCTCTGCGCGTCGAGTGGCGTTATCGCCAGCACCAACGTGACGGCAACTACGCCCGGACGACGTTGCGCGTCGCCGCCGGCGCCGCCGCGAAGTCGGTGTGACGCCGACGACGGAGCCGATGCCACGCCCGCTCGGCGTCCTCGTCGCGGTCCACGCGATGGCGGCGGTCGTATCGGTCCTGCTCGTCGCGGCGCTGGTGTCGGGAGACGGTGACGTACGCCGCCCTGACTGGCTCGAGCCGACCGGTCGCGCGGTCGCCGCGGCGCTCGTGCTCCTGGCGGCGTACGGAACGGCGGCGTGGCTGCTGTACCGGCGCAGGCGGGCCGGGCTGGCGCTCGCGGCGCTGCTCGCGGCGGCGGGCCTCATCGCCGGTGTCGTCGGCCTGCGAGGTCCGCTGCTCGTCAACGTCGCGATCCTCGCGCTCGTGGCGCTCCCGTCAGTTCGCGCCGCCGCGCACTGACCTCGTGCGCAACGCCACGCGGCGCGAGGGCGCGCAGCTCCGCGGCGTACTCCAGCTGTACGCCACGAGGTCGGCATACGCCGCGCACGCGTGCGCGCACCGGACGTCGGCGTGGGTGACGGTGCTCACCTCGATCGCCTCCGCCCGCCGGCGCGCGGGGCGCCGCGCACGGGGCCTGTGGCGAGGGCGCGCATGAGGGCACCGTTGCCCGCGGCGTGCGCCTCGCCCGCCCGCTCGGCCGCGTCGGCGCGGCATTGGCGAGGGTCCATGCCATGGCGGTACGCCGTGGGCGCGAGCGAAGGCGGGCCCGCCGACGTCGGGGGGTCGGTGTCGTACCGGGCGAGGAACGAGCTCGCGGCCGCGTCGAGGCCGTACCCCTCGGCGTACGTGCGCGAGCTCGACGGACAGGTCGGGCGCGGGCAAATGTCGGTCGCCGCCGGCGCCGCTCCCCTCTAGGGTCGTGCGCCGTGGAGGCGTACGTCACGGCGCGCGGGCTGACGAAGACGTTCGGGGAGTTCACCGCCGTCGACGGGATCGACTTCTCCGTCGCGCGCGGTGAGGCGTTCGGCTTCCTCGGCCCCAACGGCGCGGGCAAGAGCTCGACGATGCGGATGATCGGCTGCGTCTCGCCCGTGTCGTCCGGCGAGCTGCGGGTGCTCGGCATGGACCCCGCGACGCAGGGCTCCGAGATCAAGGCGCGGCTCGGCGTGGCGCCGCAGGAGGACACGCTCGACACCGAGCTGACGGTCCGCGAGAACCTCGTCCTGTACGCGCGCTACTTCGGCATCTCCCGCGCCACCGCGAAGGAGAAGGCCGACAGGCTGCTCGACTTCGTCCAGCTCACGGAGCGGGCCGACGACAAGGTGGAGCCGCTCTCGGGCGGCATGAAGCGCCGGCTCACGATCGCGCGCTCGCTCGTCAACGACCCCGAGGTGCTGCTGCTCGACGAGCCGACGACCGGCCTCGACCCGCAGGCCCGCCACGTCGTGTGGGACCGCCTCTACCGGCTCAAGCAGCAGGGCGTGACGCTCGTCCTCACCACGCACTACATGGACGAGGCCGAGCAGCTCTGCGACCGGCTGGTCATCATGGACCGCGGCAAGATCGTCGCCGAGGGCTCGCCGTGGGAGCTCATCGCGACGCACTCGAGCCGCGAGGTCCTGGAGGTACGCCTCGCCGACGGCGACGCCCCCGACCTCGCCGCGATGCTCGACGGCGTCGCGGGCCGCGTCGAGGACCTGCCGGACCGCGTCCTCGTCTACACGGACAACGGCGAGCGCGCGGCCGAGGTGCTGCACGACCGCGGCGTACGACCGGTCGCCACGCTGGTGCGCCGTTCGACCCTCGAGGACGTCTTCCTCCGGCTCACGGGCCGGACGCTGGTGGACTGACGTGGCGTCGACGTCGTACGCGCTGCGGGCGTACGAGCTCTGGTTCCTGCGGTTCAAGCGGGTGTGGCGCGGGACGGGGACGTACACGCTGTTCGGTCCGCTGCTCTATCTCGGCGCGATGGGCGCCGGCGTCGGCTCGCTCGTGACGCGGCAGGACGCGGCGAGCCTCGGCGGGGTGTCGTACCTCGCGTACATCGCCCCCGGGATGATCGCGGCCACCGCGATGCAGACCGCCGCGGGCGAGGCGTCGTGGCCGGTCATGGGCGCGATGCGCTGGATGCGCGTCTACCACGCGCAGGCCGCGACGCCGCTCGGCGTGGCGGACGTGTTCCACGGCCATCTGCTCTGGATGCTCTCCCGCGTCGCGATGACGAGCGCCGCGATGCTGCTCGCCGCGACGATCCTCGGCGTCACCGACAGCCTGCTCGCGCCGCTCGTCATGCCCGCCGCGGTGCTCACGGGGGCGGCGTTCGCGGCGCCGATCGCCGCGTGGTCGGTGACGCAGGAGGGCGACGGCCTGTTCTCGGTGCTGTTCCGGCTCGTCATCACGCCGATGTTCCTGTTCTCCGGCACGTTCTTCCCCGTCGAGACGCTGCCCGTCGTGCTGCGCGGCATCGCGTACGTCACGCCGATGTGGCACGGCGCGGACCTCTGCCGCGACCTGGTGCTCGGCGGCGCGACGCCGCTGATGTCGCTGGTGCACGTGGCGTACCTCTCCGCCTGGACCCTCGTCGGTCTCGTCGCGGGCCGGCGCACGTACGCGAAGCGGCTCGTGCCGTGATCGCCACCGGGCAGGCCGCGCGGCTCGTCGAGCGCAACTACATGACCTACCGGCACCACTGGTGGATCGTCGTGACCGGCGCGGTGGAGCCGCTGTTCTTCCTGCTCGGCGCGCGGCTCGGCATCGGCTCGCTCGTCGGCGGCATCCCCGTCGGCGACGGGCTCGTGGTGTCGTACGCCACGTTCGTCGCCCCCGCCCTCCTCGCGACCAGCGCCGCGAACGGCGTCGTCTACGACACGACGTTCAACTTCTTCGACAAGCTCAAGTACCAGAAGACGTACGACGCCATGCTCGCGACGCCGATGTCGGTCTCCGCGATCTCGCTCGGCGAGCTGACGTGGGCGATGCTGCGCAGCGCGGTGCACTCGGCGTTCTTCGTCGCGACGATGCTCGCCCTCGGCCTGCTCGAGTCGTGGTGGTCGCTGCTGGCGCTGCCCGCGGTGCTGGTCGTCGCGTGGGGCTTCGCGGGGCTGGGGCTCGCGGCGACGACGTACGTGAAGTCGTGGCAGGACTTCGACTGGCACCAGCTCGCGTGGCTGCCGATGTTCCTGCTGTCGGCGAGCTTCTTCCCGCTGTCGGTCTACCCGGAGGCGGTGCGCTGGATCGTGCAGGTGACGCCGATGTACCAGGGTGTCGCGCTGCTGCGGCAGCTCACCCTCGGCACGGTCGACGCGAGCGCGGCGCTGCACGTGGCGTACCTCCTCGCCATGGGGTGGTGGGGCCTGCGTCACGCGGGCCGGCGGATGGACTCGCTGCTTCTCCGCTGAGCATCGATCGGCGTAGGTTGCGGGCATCCGACACGAAGAGGTGATGGACTTGTTCATCCAGGTGATCCAGGGCACGACGAACGACGCCGAAGGACTCCGCCGCCAGTTCGACCGCTGGCAGGACGACGTACGCCCGGGCGCGACCGGCTACCTCGGCACCACGGCAGGCGTGACCGGCGACGGCCAGGTCTTCGTGCTCGCCCGCTTCGAGAGCGAGGACGCCGCGCGCGCCAACAGCGGCCGCAGCGAGCAGGACTCGTGGTGGAACGAGACGGCCAAGTACTTCGAGGGCACGCCGACGTTCAAGGACTACACGGACGTCGACGTCTCGCGCGGCGGTGGCTCCAACGACGCCGGCTTCGTCCAGGTCATGCAGGGTCGCGTCCGCGACGCCGCTCGCGTCCGCGAGATGGAGGCGGAGTTCATGCCGAAGATGGAGGCCATGCGGCCCGACGTCATCGGCAGCATCCGCGGCTGGGACGGCAACGAGTACACCGAGGCCATCTACTTCACCAGCGAGGCCGAGGCGCGCAAGGGCGAGGCGAACATGGCCGACGCCGGCAAGAACGAGCCCGGGTTCGACGAGTACATGGGCCTCATCGAGAGCGTCGAGTACATCGACATCAAGGAGCCCTGGCTGCGTTAGGCATGTCTCTCGGCTCGTGATCGTCGCGAGCGGCGTCCGGGACGGCGCATCGCAAGGCGGAGGGGGCTCCGACAGCAGCGCTGTCGGAGCCCCCGACAACGCGGCGAGGTGCCGTGCCGGGCGTCGCGCGGCAGATCGACGAGTTGGGAGACACGCCTTGGGCGGTCGATCGACGCGCGGAAGGAACTCCCTTCCGCGCGTCGAATCCCCGCTCCATGACACGGGGGACTCTCGCCTTGCTCTTGGTCGCCGCGACGTTCGGCGCCCAGCCCGCCGCACCCGCCGCCGAGCCCGCGATGGTGGTCTACGAGATCACGCGAGCGCGCAGCGGCGGCCCGAGCTCCGTACCGCTGTACGTGGTCACCGAGAGCGACGGCACGCCCGGTGTCATGTCGTTCCTGCAGCTCGCCCCGCGCAAGGGCGGCGGCTGGACCCGTACTCGGTTCATGGTCGGCATGTACAACCCGAGCGACACCCGCACGACGGTCTACGGCGGCCCGGTGAAGACCCCGCCGCTGACCTGTCCGGTGGCCTCCGACGTGTGCGGCCAGAAGGGCGACCCGTCGGTGCACCTCTTCTACAACGAGTTCCGTCCCGGCGCCGGCAACCGGTACTTCGTCGCCCTCCAGCGCGGCACCGGCATGATCTTCACGACGCAGCACTGGCGCGTCCGTCAGACCTCGCTGGGCGCGCGCGTCGTGAGCGGGCCTGGGGGCGCCGCGGCCGCGGCCGGCGTCGACTCCACCGGACGCTGGGTCGAGTCGTTCGTGTCCGCGACGGCACCCGGCGGCAAGTACGGCAGCGGCGTCTTCGCGATGGCACCCTGCAAGGGCGACACCTCCGTCGGCACCGCGACGGTGAAGTCCGACGGCAGCGACCGGGCGGCCGAGATCACCTGCGAGCCCGGCGGCTACCACGCGGCGTTCTCGGGCACGCTCGACGGCAGGACGTGGACGATGCAGGGGCCGGTTGTCGGCGAGACCGAGTACCCCAACCGCCTCCTCGTCTTCGACTACCCCAAGCGGTAAGGCGCATCCGGCCGAGCGTGGCGTACGCCGACGACGAGCCGGACCGCCCCGATCCCCCCGCGAAGGATCGGGGCGACGCGCGCGTATGACCCTGTGACTCCCCGCCGAACGCGGCGGAACCGATCCAGGGGGACCTCGTGGCTGCGCCGAACCGGGACGGCCTGCGCCCGACGCTGGGCGCCGTCGTCGCGTCGATCAGCACGCTCCGGATCGTGTGCGCGCCGCTCGGCCCGAACGTCCCCGTCGCCGACGTACGGCTCGCGGACGACGCAGCCGTGGGCAGGGACGACCTCGTCCTGGCCGGCACCGATGACGCACGGTCGCTCGTCCGCGTCGTCTCCACGTCCGCGGCAGCCGGCGCCGCCGCGGTCGCCGTGCCGCGGCACGCGACCACGCTGACACCCGCGGCGTACGACCTCGGCGTCGCCTTGCTGCAGGCCTCCGGCCCGTGGGGCGATCTGTACCGGACGACCACCAGGGCCGTCGCGCCCGCCCCGCTCCCGGAGCCGCCCGGGGCGGTCACGGTGGCGGCGTTCGAGCCCCTGCGGGCGGGCCAGGACCCCGAGGTCGTCCGCAACCTCGTGTGGTACCTCGCCACGCTGCGCAGGCCAGGCACGCGCGCCGTCGTCGAGGCCGGCGTCTGCTACGCCGTCGTCCCCGGCGACGACGTCGCGGGACTCGCGGCGACCGTCGCGCGCCGCGCGGGCATCGCGCTCGGCGCCGAGCTGCGCGCCGGCGTCGGCTCGACGCTCTCGGGACCCGGGCGCGCGGCCGCGTCGCGGGACGACGCGGACCGGGTGCTCGACGTGCTGCGCGACCGGCCGGACCTCGGGCCCGTGGCGTCGATCGACGACGTACGGCCGCAGGTCGCCGTCGCGTCGATCGGGTCGCTCGTCGCCCGGTGGCCGTTGCTGCGGCTGCCCCAGCTCGCGCTGCTGCGCGGCCACGACGAGGCGCACGACACCGGCTACGTCGCGACGCTCGCGGCGTACCTCGCGACGTTCGGCGACACGGCGCTCGCCGCGGCGCGACTCGGCGTGCACCCCAACACGTTCCGGTACCGGCTGCGCCGCCTGGTCGAGCTCACCGGGCTCGACCTGGACGACCCGGGCCAGCGGCTGGCCTGCGAGCTCGAGCTCGCGGTCCGGGCATGACGACACCGTCCGCCATCGCCGGCGCCCTCGCCGCGCTGACCGGTGGCGCCGCGGCGCTGCTCGACGCGGACGGCGGCGTCGTCGCGAGCGCGGGCGGGCCTGTGCCCTGCCTGCCGGGCCGCCGGGCGGCCGGCGCCGCGGTGGAGGCGGTGGACGCGTGCGGCAGGCCGGTACGGATCGCGGCCGGCGTCCACGGGCCGCTCGGCTACGCCGGCGCCGTCGTCGCGCTGGCGACGACCGCGCCGCTGCCTGCCGACGCGCTACCCGCGGTCGCCGAGGCCGCGGAGGTCGCGGCCAGGTACCTGACGCCGTACCGCGAACCGGCCGGGGAGCCGGCCGTACCGGAGGCGCCGTACGTCGTCGTGGCATTCGCCGCGGACGTCGAGCCGCTGCTGCTCGCCGCGGCCGTGCGGACGGCGTGGTCCGCGCGCGGCGGGCCAGTCGGCAGCGCGGTGGCCGACGGCCAGGCGTACGTCCTCGCCGAGCCCGCCACCGCCGCGCGGACGGCGGAGTCGGTCGTGGCCGACGCGGAACGCGTCCTCCGGGTCGCCGTGCACGCCGGCGTAGGGCCGGTCGTCGAGGGCGCCGCGGCGCTCCCCGACGCGCGGCTGGTGGCGGCTCGCGTGGTGCGGGTCGGCCGCGAGCGTGGGGACCGCGTCGCGCGGCTGGACGGCGTCCGCCCCGACGTCCTCCTGCTCGCGCTCGGCGAGGCGGTGACCGAGCAGCGGGTCGCGCTCCCCGGCGTCCTCGCGCCGCTGCGCGCGCACGACGAGGCCCACCAGACGGAGTACGTCAGGACGCTCGGGGCGTACCTCGACGCGTTCGGCGACGTGACGGCGGCAGCCGAGCGCATCCGCGTCCACCCCAGGACGTTCCGGCACCGGCTGCGCCGCATCGGCGAGCTGTCCGCGATCCGGCTCGACGACCCCGACGAGCGGCTGGCGGCGCACCTCGAGCTGCGGCTGGGGGACGCGTGATCGCCCTCGACGAACGGCTGCCCAACGGCCTGCGCCTGGTGGTCGACACCGACCGCGTCGCGCCGGTCGCGGCGGTCACCGTCGCGTACCGCGCCGGCAGCAGCGTGGAGGGGCCGGGCGAGGGCGAGCTGGCGCACCTGTTCGAGCACATGATGTTCGAGGGGTCGGCGCGGGTCGCGCCCGGCGAGCACGTCGCGCTGCTCACCGCGTACGGCGGCCTCGTCAACGGCAGGACGCAGCCCGACTGCGCGACGTACTCCTCGGTCGTCCCGAACCACCTCGTGGAGCTGGTGCTGTGGCTCGAGGCGGAGCGGCTCGCGAGCCTGCCCGCCGGTCTCACCCCCGCGTCACTCGACCGGCAGCGCGCGGTCGTGCGCAACGAGCACCGGCAGCGCCGCGCGGGAGTGCCGTACGGCAGCGCCTCCAGCGACCTCGCGGAACGCCTCTTCCCGCCGGGGCACCCGTACCACACGTCGATGGCGCGGCGCGCCGACCTCGACGGGGCGTCGCTCGCGACGGTCGAGGCGTTCTTCCGCCTGCACTACACGGCGGCGAACGCCGTCGTGGCCGTGTGCGGCGACGTCGACGCGGCCGCCGTCCGCGAGTGGACGCACGCGTGCTTCGGGCCGCTGCCGCCTTCCGTCCCGCCCCCGCCGGTCACCGGCCCGCGTCCCGCCGGCGGCGCCCGCGAGACGGTCGCCGCGCCGGTCCCCCGGCCGCGGGTGTACGTCGCCTGGGCTGCCCCCGCCGACGGCACGCCCGAGCACGACGACCTCGTGCCGGCGATGGCGGTGCTCACCGGAGGCCAGCGCGCGCGGCTGCGGCGGCTCGCGGCGGAGTGCGACGCGGTCGCCGGCGCGTCGCTCGGCATCGACAGCCGGTCGGCCGGGCCGTCGTTCGTGTCCGGGTGGGTCGCGCCCGCCGACGGCGTGCCGCCGGCCGTGGCCGAGGAGGCGTTCGTCGCCGCGCTGCGCGACCTCGCCGCGCGGCCGCCGCGGGAGGAGGAGGTCGCCCGCGCGGCACGGCTGCTGGAGACCGCGACGCTGACCCGCGACGCGCCGCTCGGCGGCCGCGCGTACACGCGCGCCACCGGCGCCCTGCTGCACGGCGACCCCGCCCGCCGCCCTGCCGTGACGGCCTGCCCGGCGGCCGTGGCGCGCGCGGCCGGCAGCGTGTTCGGCACGGACCCGGTCAGCCTCACGTACGTCCCCGCGGGTGCGCCGTGACCCGTCCCGCCGTCGGGCCGCCCGCGCCGTGGCGGTTCCCCGAGGTCCGCGCGGACCGGCTCGCGAACGGGCTCGCGGTGCGCGCCTGCCACGTCCCAGGGCAGGAGCTGGCGAGCGCGCGACTCGTGCTGCCCGGCGGCGCCGCCGCCGAGCCCGAGGGTGCGTACGGCGCCGCGTACGCCGCCGCCGCCGCGCTCCTCCTCGGCGGTGTCGCCTCGGCGGCGGAGGACCTCGGCGCCGTCGTGAACGCCGAGGTGAGCTGGGACGCACTGGCCGTCACGGTCACGGCGCCGGCGCGCGTCCTGGGCGACGCGCTCGCCCGCGCGGCCGCGGCAGTGGCCGCCGCCCAGCTCGACGCGGCCACGGTCGCCCGCGTGTGCCACGACCGGCTCGCCGCCCTCGCGCGCGAGCCCGCGCAGGCACGCGCCGAGGCGGCGCTGTGCGCGGCGGCGTTCGCCGGCACCCGCTACGCCGACCCGCCGGGCGGCACGGAGCAGCAGGTCGCGGCGCTCGGCCACGCGACCGTCTCGGCGTACCTGCGGTCCGTGGCGACCCCGCAGGGGGCGACCCTCGTCGTCGCGGCCGACCCGGCCGCGGTCGACGCGGCGGCACTGGCCGACCGGGTGCTGGGCGGCTGGCGCGGCGGCCCCGCACCTGAGGCGCCGGCAGCGGTCACACCTACGAGCCCGGAGGCGGCGGTCGTCGTCCCTGTGCCCGGCGCGGCGCAGTCGCACGTCGCGATCGGCTGCGTCACGCCGCCGCGCCGCGACCCCGCGTACCCCGCGCTGACCCTCGCCGCCGACTGCCTCGCCGGCACGTTCTCCGCGCGGCTCAACACGCGGCTGCGCGAGCGTGACGGCGTCGCCTACGCGGCGTTCGGCGCGGTCGAGGGGTGGCGCGCGACCGGCCGGTGGACGGCGTCGTTCGCGTGCGCGCGGGACGTCACGAGGGACGCCGTCCGCGCGGCGCTCGCCGAGGTGGCCGACGTCGCCGACGGCGGCCTCACGGCGGACGAGATCGCGGCCGCGCGCGGCCACCGTGTCGGCTCGCTGCCGTTACAGGTCCACACCACCCCGGCACTCGCCGCGGCGGTCGCGGAGAACGCCGCGCTCGGCCTCCCCGACGACGCGCAGGCCCGCCTCCGCGCGGCCTGCGCGGACTGCCCGGACGACGACGTACGCGCCGCGGCGGCCACCTGGCTCCGCCCCGCAGCGATGGTCGTCGCCGTCGCCGGGGGCTTGTCGTGAAGGGACAGCAGAGGCGCCGGATTCGTCCGTTCCGCCCGACGACCGGGCCGCCCCTCCGGCCGCACCATCGGACCCGGCGCCGCTCCGCGACGTCCGGGGAGGGTGGCCTCCCAGCGGTCCTGTACGACACCCGGCCCCAGGCACCAAGGGGGGGTCAGACCACGAGGAAGGAGGTGTTGCCCCATGCAGAACATCCTTGCGCTCCAGGCGCTCGAGCTCGACACCGTCTCGAACGCGTACGTGCTCGAGTCCTGGAGCACGATCAGCTACCAGTGCTGCACCCAGACGCACACGGCGGAGCTCATCAGCACGATCCAGACGTTCGGCTAGCAGCCGGCGTCACCCCTGCACCATCGCGTCCGCTGGAGCCACCCTCCCCACCACCCCTTCGAAAGGGCCGACCCGCCGTGCCTGCCGACAACGGGATCAATCTCCTGCTCCTCGCCAGCCCGGAGCACTACGAGTCGCTGGGCCGGTACGTGCCGACGCAGGAGTTCCTGTCGGTCGCGCGGGAGCTGGTGCCCCGCGACTGGCGGCTGGTCCGCTCCGACACGTGGTTCAACGTCGTCGCTCCGCGCCACGTCATGCCGCCGCAGGGCTGGAAGATCCACGTGTCGGCGTCGGTGGACGAGGCCGCCGAGGTCCTCCGCAAGACGATCGCGGTGCTCGTGGACGAGCACGTGACGTTCAAGTTCGCGCTCGACCCCGGCCTGCTGCGCAACCTCAACGGCAAGAACTGGCCGAGGGCGGGGTCCGGCAAGTTCGTCACGATCTACCCGCCGGACGACGCGGCGTTCGCCAGGATCGCGGAGCGGCTGCGGGTCGCGCTCGCCGGGCACACCGGCCCGTACGTCCTCTCCGACCGCCGGTACAAGGACTCCGGGGTCGTCCACTACCGGTACGGCGGCTTCGTGCGCACCGTCTCCCTGTCCGCCACGGGCGAACAGCAGGCGACGATCAGCGCCCCCGACGGCACCGCGGTCCCCGACGACCGGAGGCCGTACTTCTCGCTGCCGCCGTGGGTCTCCGACCCGTTCCCTCCCGAGCACCCCGCCGAGCCCGAGGAGCCCGTCCTGCGGGACGGCAGGTACGCCATCCTCCGCGTCCTGCACTTCTCCAACACCGGCGGCGTCTACCTCGCCGACGACACCGCGACCGGCCGGCGGGTCGTCGTCAAGGAGGCCCGCCCGCACAGCGGCGGCGACAGCGGCGAGGGCAACTCGCAGGACCTCCTCACGAAGGAGCACGCGATCCTCGAGGCGCTGGAGCCGTACGGCATCGCGCCGCGGCCGGTCGAGCTGTTCCGCGAGTGGGAGCACCTGTTCCTCGTCGAGGAGTACGTCGAGGGCATCTCGCTGCTGTCGCTCTCCGCCGCCGAGAACAAGCTGCTCGTGCCGAACCTCGACCCGGACGGCGCGCGCGAGTTCCGCGACCGGCTGCGGGTGCTGTGGACCAACCTCGCGACGACGCTGGAGGCGGCGCACGCCGCCGGCGTCCTCCTGGGCGACTTCGCGCCGCGCAACGTGCTCGTCGACCCGCGGACGCTCGACCTCAAGCTCATCGACTTCGAGGCGACGGTCCGCGTCGGCGTCGATGCGCCGACACGGCTCGCCACCCCCGGCTTCGCGTCGCCGCAGCACCTCGCCGTCGGCATCGCGGGCCCTGCCGACGACTACTACGCGCTGGGCGCGCTGATGCTCGCCTCGCTGTTCCCGCTCAACACGATGTTCCTGATCGACCCGACCGCCCCGGCGCGCATCCTGCGCGCCGTCGCCCGCGACACGGCCATCCCCGAGGCCTGGCGCGACGTCATCGCCGCGCTCCTCGACCACGACCCGGCGCGGCGGCCCGCCCCGGCGGCGGTCGTCGCGGCGTTGCGCGACGACACGCCTCCGGCGACCGCCGACGTCGTACTGCCCACCGACGAGGAGCTGCGCGCGACCGTCGACGGCGTCGTACGGCACGTCATCGGCTCCGCCGACTTCGCCCGGCGCGACCGGCTCTACCCCGCCGACGCCGCGGTGTTCACGACCAACCCGCTCAACGTCGCCACCGGCGCGGCGGGCGTGGCGTACGCGCTGTTCAGGATCAACGGCGAGGTCCCCGGCCGCACGGTGGCCTGGATGCTCTCGCACGAGGTGTCGCCTGCGGCGTACCCGCCGGGCCTCTACACGGGGACCTCCGGCCTCGCGTGGGTCCTCGGCGAGCTCGGCGAGCCGGCCGCGGCGACCGCGCTGATGACCGACGTCCGGGCGCACCCTGGCCGGTTCGCCTCGCACACCGTGCACTCCGGCGCGGCGGGGTACGGCCTCGCCGCCCTGCGGCTCTGGCAGCTCACCGGCGACGAGGCGTTCCTGGCCGACGCCGTCGACGCGGGCGAGCACCTCCTGGCCTCCGGCACCGACGACGGCGAGACGCTGAGCTGGCCGGACGCGGCGGGCGTCGCGCGGATCGGCTACCCGCAGGGCGCCAGCGGCCCCGCCCTGTTCCTGCTCTACCTGAGCCTCGCCGCCGGCGCGCCGCGCTACCTCGCCGCCGGCCGCCGCGCGCTGGCGTTCGACCTCGCGTTCGCGACCGAGCGCGACGGCGTGGTGTCGTTCCCCGGCAGGACCGACCAGCTCGGCACGCTGTTCCCCTACTGGGACAACGGCAGCGCGGGCGTGGGCACCGCCCTCGTCAGGTACTACGCGGTCACGGGCGACGAGGAGTACCGCAAGGCGCTCGACCCGCTGGCTCTCGACTGCTCCCGCAGGTACGCCTCGATGCCGAGCCTGTTCCGGGGCCTCGCCGGCCTCGGCGAGCTGCTGCTGGACTGCCACCAGCTCCTCGGCGAGCCGCAGTTCCGCGAGGAGGCGCGCGTGGTGGCCGACGGCATCCGGCTGTTCGCCGTCGACAGGCCCGGGGGGACGGCGTTCCCCGGCGAGCTGCTGCTGCGGCTGAGCACCGACCTCGGCACGGGCTCCGCGGGCGTCGCGCTCTTCCTGCACCGGCTGGCCACCGGCGGGCCGTCGTCGCACCTCCTGCTCGACTCGCTGCTGCCGGACCCGGTGGGCTGATGGACGGCCTGGAGGCGGCGGCGGCGGTCGCGAGGTGGCTGCGCGGCCGCGCGGCCGGCGGCGCGTGGCCGTCGGACGGCGTCGCCGAGGGCGGTGCGGACGACACGACGCTCGCGTGGGGGCCCGCGGGCGTCGCGCTGTTCCTGCTGCGCGCGTACGAGACCCTCGCGGACGAGACCCTGCTCGCCGCGGCGCGGCCCGGGCTCGCGACGGTCGCCGGGCAGCGTTCCGCGGGGCCGGCCGCGGGTCTCTACGGCGGCGCGGCCGGGCGGGCGTACGTCCTCGCCGAGGCCTACCGCGTCACCGGCGACCCCGCGTGGCACGCCGCGGCGGTCACGGCCGCCGAGGCGCTGCCGCTGCGTGGCGAGGCGGCCGAGCTGTTCGACGGCCTGGCCGGCACCGGGCTCGTCCTGCTCGACGTCGCCGCGACGCTGGACCGGCCGTCGTTCGCCGAGCGCGCTCGAGAGCTCGCCGCGCACCTCGCCGCCGTCGCGGAGCCCGCGGGCCCTGGGCTGCGCTGGATCCCGCCGGGCCGCGACGAGCTGCCGAACTTCGCGCACGGCACCGCGGGTGTCGCGTACTTCCTCGCCGTCGCGGGCGAGCCCGGCGCGGCCGCCGCGGCCGGCGACTACCTCGCCTCGCTCGCGCGGATCGGCGGCGGGCGGTGCGAGGTGCCGTTCTCCCCCGGCCGGCCCGGCACGTTCTGGGGCAACTGGTGCCACGGCCCTGCGGGGACCGTACGGCTGTGGTCGGCGCTGGCCGACGTCACCGGCGAGCCGCGGTGGTCGGCGTACCGCGACGGCGCGCGGAACGCGCTGCTCGCGACCCTGCTCCCCGGCGGGCTGATCCGCGACCTCGGCGACGACGCCACGCTCTGCTGCGGCTCGGCCGGGATCCACGAGGCCCTGCTCGACGCCGTCGTCGGCACCGGCGAGGCGGCGTACGTCACGGGCGCCCGCCGCGCGCTCGCCCACCTCGAGCGCTGCGCGTCCGCCGACGCGACCGGGCTCTGCTGGCCGCAGGCGCGGCGGCGGCGGACGGGCTGGCTCGGCGGCGCCGCGGGCACCGGCTACGCGCTGCTCAGGAGGGGGGCGTACGACCACGGCCTGCCGCTCCCCCGGCCGCTCCCCGACGCGCCGGCCCGGCGCGAGGCGGTGATCCGGTGACCCGCACCGTCCTCCTGCTGGCCCGCCGCGCCGCCGGCGCACGGGTCTGGCTGCTCGGCGCCCTCACGCTCGTGGGAGGCCTCGTCCCCACCGCGTCGGTGCTCGCCACGGGCGCGCTCGTCGGCGCCGTGCCCGCCGCGGTCACGGGCGGGCTCGGCTCGCCCGCCGGCCGCCCGCTGCTCGTCGCGCTCGCCGTCGTCGCCGGCCTCTACGTCGCCGCCCAGGCGCTGGCGCCGTTGACCGCCGCGCTGACCTGGTCGGTCGGGTCGCTGTACGCGCTCGCGGTGCGCGAGACCGTGTCGACCGCGACGCTCGGCCCGGCCGGCATCGCGCACCTCGAGGACCCGGAGCTCGCGGACGAGATCGCCGTCGTCGAAGGCACCGAGGCGCGGCCGTGGGTCAGGCAGGCGACGATCCCCGCGCTCGTGACGGTGACGACGACGTGGCTCACCGGGCTCGGCTCGGCCGTGGTGCTCGCACGGTTCCGCTGGTGGGCGCCGCTGCTGCTCGGCGCCGCCTGGGCCGTGACGCACCGCTGGGTGGGGCGCGAGGTGGAGACGTTCACGAAGTCGCTGCCCTCGGCCACCGCGGAGCTGCGCCGCGCGAGCTACTACCGGGACCTCGCGCTGCGCCCCGCCGCCGCGAAGGAGCTGCGCGTCTTCGGGCTCGGGACGTGGGCGGTCGACAGGTACGCCGGCGAGTGGCTCGGCGGCATGTCCGCGATCTGGCGCGAACGCCGCGGCCACCGGCTCCTCATGGTGCAGGCCGTCGGCGCCGTCGCGCTCGCGCACGTCGTCGTGCTCGCCTCGATCGGGCAGGCGGCGTACGACGGTGCGCTGTCGGTCGGCGGCCTCGCCGTCTACGCCCAGGCCGTCCTCGGCACGATGGCGCTGGGCGCGCAGGGCGACCCGCAGCGGACCTACCGCGAGGGCGCGGCGCTCGCGCAGCGCGCCGTCGCGCTCGCCACGCGTATCGGCCCGCCCGCCCCCGGGACCGGGCGGCACGACCTCGCCGGCGCGCCGCGGCGTGGCATCCGCTTCGAGAACGTGTCGTTCCGCTACCCCGGCACCGAGCGCCTCGTCCTCGACGGGCTCGACCTCGACGTGCCGGCGGGGCGTTCGCTGGCGGTCGTCGGTCTCAACGGCGCCGGCAAGACGACCCTCGTCAAGCTGCTGACGCGGCTGTACGAGCCCACCTCCGGCCGCATCACGGTGGACGGCGTCGACCTCGCCGAGGTGGACCCCGAGGTCTGGCGCGAACGCGTCGGCGCGGTCTTCCAGGACTTCCTCAGGCTGGAGCTCCCGGCGAGGGACAACGTCGGCGTGGGCTGCGCGCGGCTCGCCGGCGACGAGGCCGAGCTGGCCGCCGCCGCGCGCGACGTGGGCGCCGAGGCACTCGTCGAGGCGCTGCCGCGCGGCTGGGACACCGTCCTGTCGAGGGGCTACGAGGGCGGCGCCGACCTCTCCGGCGGGCAGTGGCAGCGCATCGCGCTGGCCCGCGCGCTCCTCGCGGTGCGCGGCGGCGCGTCGGTCCTGGTCCTCGACGAGCCGACCGCCAACCTCGACGTCCGCGCGGAGCAGGAGCTGTTCGACCGGGTGCTGGCGTCCGCCTCGGGGACCACGACGCTGCTCGTCTCGCACCGGCTGTCGAGCGTACGAAGGGTGGACCGCATCGTCGTCGTCGAGGACGGACGGGTCGCCGAGGAGGGCTCGCACGACGAGTTGATGCACCTCGGCGGGCGGTACGCCGCGCTGTTCGCCCTCCAGGCCGAACGCTTCGGAACGGAGGTCGGCGCCGATGCGTGACTCGTTCCGCGCCTTGCGGCTCGTCGTCGCGACGACGCTGCGCGCCGACCCCCGGCGCGCGGTCGCGGTCCTGCTGCTCGAACCCGCGAGCGCGGCCGTGCAGCCGTTGTTCGCGCTGTGGCTGAAGCTCCTCGCCGACGGCGCGCTGGGTCACGACGCGGGGCTGGTCGCGACCGGCGCGGGTGCTCTCGCCTGCTCGATGGCGCTGCTCTGGCTGGTCGGCGGGGCCGGCACCCGGATGCGCGTCACGCTCACCGAACGGGTCGGCTTCACGTTCGACCGCCGCATCGCGGAGATCAGCGCGACGCTGCCGACGCTCGAGCACCACGAGCGCGCCGACTACCAGGACCGGCTCGCGATGCTGCGCGAGCAGCAGGGGGTCCTCGGCAACACCGTCAACACCGTCGTCCAGACCGTCCGGGTCGTCGTGCCCGCCGCCGTCACGCTCACCCTGCTCGTGACGCTGCACCCCTCGCTCGTGCTGCTGCCCGCGTTCGCGGTGCCGTCGCTCCTCGTCGCGCTGCGCTCCCAGCGCTGGCAGCGGGACGCCGAGGAGCGCGCGGCCCCCGGCCGCCGGCTGTCCGGGCACCTCTACGAGCTGACCCTGCACGCGGGCCCGGCCAAGGAGCTGCGCGTGTTCCGGCTGCGCGACGAGGTCGCGCGCCGGCACCGGGCGGCGTGGCTCGAGGGCCACCGGATCCGCGCCGCGGCGCAGTGGCGTACGGCGCTGTGGTCGTCCCTCGCGTCGGTGGTGTTCGCGGCCGGCTTCGCCGCCGCCGTCGCGCTCGTCGTCCAGCGGGCCGTCCGCGGGAACGCCACGCCCGGCGACGTGCTGCTCGCCATCGGCCTCGCGCGCCAGGTCAACACCGCCGCCGCCCAGACCGTGTTCTCCGTCTCCTCGCTCCAGCAGTCGCTCCGCGCCGCCGGCCGCCTGCTCTGGCTCGTAGACCACGCCCGCGCCCAGGCCCGCCCCGCGGCGGTCGCCGTCCCGCCCGCCGTGCTGCGCGGGGGTATCGAGCTCGACGGGGTGTCGTTCCGCTATCCGGGCACCGCGGCCTGGGTGCTCCGCGACGTGTCGTTCCGGCTGGAGCCCGGCAGCGTCGTGGCGCTCGTCGGCGAGAACGGCGCCGGCAAGACCAGCCTCGTCAAGCTGCTGCTCGGCCTCTACGAGCCGACCGAGGGCCGGATCCTCGTCGACGGGACCGACCTGCGCGACATCGACCCGGGCGCGTGGCGCGCGCGGACGGCGGCGGCGTTCCAGGACTTCACCAGGCTGGAGCTGCGCGCGGACGAGGTCGTCGGCGTCGGCGACCTCGAGCACCTGACGGACGCCGGCGCCGTCGTCGACGCGCTCGCGCGGGCCGGGGCGAGCGACGTCGTCGCCGGGCTCCCGCGGGGGCTGCACACGCAGCTCGGCCGGTCGTGGCCCGGGGGCACCGACCTGTCCACCGGGCAGTGGCAGAAGCTCGCGGTCGCCCGGGCGCTCATGCGGCAGTCGCCGCTCGTGCTCGCCCTCGACGAGCCCACCGCGTCGCTCGACGCGACCACCGAGCACCGGCTGTTCGAGCGGTACGTGCACGCCGCGCGTGGCGGCGCCGGCGTCACGCTCCTCGTCTCGCACCGGTTCTCCACCGTGCGCGCCGCCGACGAGATCCTCGTCCTCGACGGCGGGCGAGTGGTCCAGCGCGGCCCCCACCGCGACCTCGTCACGAGCAACGGCGTCTACGCCGAGCTCTACGAGCTGCAGGCCGCGTCCTACCGCTGAGGCCGCGCCACGGGCCTCGCGCCTCGACGGCGTCCGTTCGTCCCCGGGCGTGCTTCGCTGCCCCTGGCTCCGCGCGGAGGTTACCGGTGGGTATGGACGGTCGTTCGTGCTCGAGTGGTGACTTTGACGGTCCGAACTCACCGCTCGGCGCGGCGGTCGATCGGGCCACCCACGCCAGAACGGTAAGGGCTCCGGGTTGCCGACGTGACCGGCCGTGCCGTCACCGCGGGTGATCGCGGGCGGCGTTCGCCAAGCCCTAGGATCCGGGTCCAGGGGGACGACAACGAGGGAGCCCTAGATGAGGCGAACCATCTCCGCCCTGGCGCTGGCCGGTGCCGCGCTGTTCTCCGCCGCGAGCCCGGCGGTGGCCCAGGACCCGATCCACGTCTCGGCGCACGCGTCGTTCGACACCGTCAGCCCAGGCGGCTTCCAGAGCGGCGAGTGCGCCGTCGAGAACACCAGCGGCGAGCGGCTGCTCGTCGTCCTCAGCCCGAGCGTGACCTACGCCGACGGCGAGGTGCAGCGCTTCCGCCTCAACCAGCCGCCGACGGTGCTCGGCCCCGGCGAGGCGTTCATCCTCTCGGTCGCGTTCGCGGTGCCGGAGGACGCGGCGCCGGGCACGGCGACGTTCACCTGCGAGGCCCGCGCGGTCGGCGCCGGGGGCGGCGGCTTCACGCAGACCGCCACCGACACGTTCGAGGTGACGTAACACCTCCGGGTCTCAAGACCCGCCCCTTCGCTGCCGACATGTCCAGGGAGGCCAGGGGAAGGGGCGGTGAACGGTGCGGCGCAACGCCAACGGCGTGCTGCTCTCGGGCATCCTCCTCACGGTGCTCGCGTGCCTCGGCGTCGTCGTGCTTTTCCTCGCCGGCGCGCCCGTGACCGAGCACCTGCCCGGCTTCTCCGTCGCCGCCGACCGCGGCGGCCGCCGCCCGAACGTCACCGTCTCGGTCGAGCCCTCCCCCTCTCCCACGCCGACGGCGACCCGGACGACGCCCCCGCCGACGCGCACGCCCCTACGCCGCGAGCCCACGCGGACGACCGAGCCGACCGCCACGCGCACCGCGGCGAAGCCCCAGCCGAAGCCGACCGCCACGCGCACCGCCGCGGGCTGCCGCGCCGGGTCCGCGACGGTGCACGCGGTCGCCGACACGTACGTCGACCAGGCCGGCGCGCGGCAGAACTTCGGCCGCGACAACGACCTCCAGGTCACCAGCCGCGACAAGAGCCGCAACCGCAGGGCGCTCGTACGCTTCGCGCTCCCGAGCGTCCCGAACGGCTGCACGCTGCGGTCCGCCACGCTCGCCATGACCGCGCGCGACGTCACGCAGCGCCGCGTCGTCGTCAGCCGCGCGGCGAGGGGCTGGAACGAGTACGGCGTCACGTGGGCGACGGCACCCGGCTCGACGGGCACCGCGACCGGCGCGACCGTGAGCCGTAGCCGCGTCGCGTGGGACGTCACCGCGCAGGTGCTGGGCATGCGCGCGTACGGCAACCACGGCTTCGTCCTCCGCGACGCCGCCGAGGGCGCGAAGGGCAGCGGCGAGCAGACCGCCTTCGCCGCGCGCACGTCGAAGACGCCGCCGACCCTCACCCTGCGCTGGTCGTAACGCCGCAACTCGGGGCCTTCGTCCCTTGCGCCGGACGGCGTGGAGCGGTTGCGTAGCACCATGGCCGCCGACCCGATGGCGCTCGTACGGCCGCGCCACGACCCGCACGCGGTACGCCGCGCGCTCGCGGCCGCGCTCACCGCGGCGGTCGTCGTCGTCGCGTTCGCCGGGGTGCTTCCCCGGGTCGCCGACGCCGGCGCCGTCTGGGACCTCGTCTCGACGCTGCCCGCGGGTGCCGTCGCAGCGGTCGCGCTGCTCACGCTCGCCCACGTCGCGGCGTACCCGCTGCTGTCCATGGCCTCGCTGCCCGGCCTGCGGTTCTGGCCCGCCGTCGTCGTGACGCAGGCCAGCACCGCCGTCTCCCACACGGTGCCCGCGGGTGGCGGCGTGGGGGTCGGGGTGACGTACGCGATGTACGCCGGCTACGGCTTCCCGCCCACCCCCATCGTGCTGTCCGTGACGACGACCGGTGTCGCGAACGTCGTCGTGAAGCTCACCATGCCGGCCGTCGCCGCCGTGCTCCTCGCCGTCTCGGGTGACGCGCCCGGCTGGGCGTGGCGCGCGGCGCAGCTCGGGCTGCTGCTGACGGCGGGGACGGTGTTCTTCGCGACCGGTGTGCTGACGCACCGGCGCGACGCGGCGTACGTCGTCCGCGGCGTCGCGCGCGTCGTCGCGACGCTGCGCCGCAGGGACCCGGCCGCGGCAGCGGAGACCGCCGACCGCGCGCTCGACACCGCGCGCGAGCAGGCGCGGGCACTCTGCCGGCCGCGCGGGCTCGCCATCCTCGGCGCGGCGATCGGCAGCCACCTCGTCATGTACGCCCTCTTCGCCGCCTGCCTCTCGGCGGTCGGCGCGGGCGTCGGCGTGCCGCTGTCGTTCGCGGCGTTCGCCGTCGTGCGACTCGGCCTCGCCGTGCCGGTCACGCCGGGCGGCGTGGGCGTCGCCGAGGCCGGCTACGCCGCCGCGCTCGTCGCCTCCGGCGCCGCGGCCGAGCCTGCCGTCGCGGCCGTGCTGCTGTTCCGCGCGGCGACGTACCTCCTCCCCATCCCGCTCGGCTTCGCGTGCGGCGTCGCGTGGCGCAGGCGCGGGATGCGGAATACCCCTAGGGGGTATCGCGTTCGGAGCGCGTGAACAGGGAGGTACGCCATGACACCCGCCGCGACCGACGCGCACGCCCACCCGGCCGAGCACGCCGACCACGACTCCGCCGCGCCGAGCCACGAGGCCCACGACGCGCACGCCGGGCACGGCGGGGCGGCGGCGTTCGCCCGCCGCTTCTGGTGGAGCCTGGCCCTCACGCTCCCGGTCGTCGCGACCAGTCACATGGTCATGGACTGGCTGGGCTACGACCTGTCGTTCCCCGGCATGGACTGGGTCGGGCCGGTGTTCGGCAGCGTCGTGTACGTCTGGGGCGGGTGGCCGTTCCTCACCGGCGGCGTCGAGGAGCTGCGCGCCCGCCGCCCCGGCATGATGCTGCTCGTCTCGCTGGCGATCACCGTGGCGTACGCCGCCTCCCTCGCGAACACCGCCGGGGCGTTCGCCATGGAGTTCTGGTGGGAGCTGACGGCGCTCGTCACGATCATGCTGCTCGGCCACTGGCAGGAGACGAAGGCGCTCGGCCAGTCGCGCGACGCGCTCGGCGCGCTCGCCGCGCTGCTGCCCGACGAGGCCGAGCGGGTCGGCCACCACGGCACGGAGACCGTACGGCTCGACCAGCTCGCGCCCGGCGACGTCGTCCTCGTCCGCGCCGGGGCACGCGTGCCGGCGGACGGCGAGGTCGTCGCCGGGGCCGCCGAGGTGGACGAGTCGATGATCACCGGCGAGTCGCGGCCGGTGACCAAGCACACCGGCGACCGCGTCGTCGCGGGCACCGTCTCGACCGACTCCGCCATCCGCGTGCGGGTCGGCGCCGTCGGCAGGGACACCGCGCTCGCCGGCATCCAGCGGCTCGTCGCCGAGGCGCAGGCGTCCGGCTCCCGCGCGCAGGCGCTGGCGGACAGGGCGGCGGCGGTGCTCGTCTACGTCGCGCTGGCCGCGGCGGTCGTGACGTTCGTCGCGTGGTCGGTCGCCGGCGACCCCAGCCAGGCCGTGCTGCTCACCGTCGGCGTCCTCGTCATCAGCTGCCCGCACGCGCTCGGCCTGGCGATCCCGCTCGTCGTCTCGCTGTCGTCCGCGACGGCCGCGCGCAACGGCATCCTCGTCAAGGACCGGCTCGCGCTGGAGCGGATGCGTACCGTCGACACCGTGCTGTTCGACAAGACCGGCACGCTGACGAAGGGCGAGCACGCCGTGACCGGCGTCTCCCCCGCCACCGGACTCGCCGAGGCCGACGTCCTGCGGCTCGCGGGCGCGGTGGAGGCCGACTCGGAGCACCCGCTGGCCCGCGCCATCGTCCGCGCCGCCGGTGACGTACCCGCCGCGCGCGGCTTCCGGTCGATCCCCGGCCGCGGCGTCGAGGCCACGGTGGACGGCACGGCGTACGCCGTCGGCGGCCCCGCCTTGCTCCGCGAGCGCTCCCTCGCCGAGCCGCCCGAGGTCGCGGCGACCGCGGACGGGTGGCGGGCGCGTGGCGCGGCGGTGCTGTACCTCGTCCGCGACGGCGCGGTCATCGGCGCGCTCGCACTGGAGGACGAGGTACGTCCCGAGGCCCGCGAGGCCGTCGACCGGCTGCACGCGCTGGGCCGCCGCGTCGTGATGATCACCGGCGACGCGCGGCAGGTCGCCGAGGCAGTCGGCAAGGCACTCGGCGTCGACGAGGTGCTGGCCGAGGTGCTGCCGGAGCAGAAGGACGCCACCGTCGCGGCGCTGCAGGCCCGCGGGCTGACGGTCGCGATGGTCGGCGACGGCGTCAACGACGCCCCCGCGCTCGCCCGCGCGGACGTCGGCCTCGCGATCGGCGCCGGCACCGACGTCGCCGTCGAGTCGGCCGGCGTCGTGCTCGCGTCGTCCGACCCGCGCGCCGTCGTCTCCGTGATCCGCCTCTCGACGGCCGGGTACCGCAAGATGGTGCAGAACCTCGTCTGGGCGGCGGGCTACAACGTCGTCGCGATCCCGCTGGCGGCGGGCGCGCTGGCCTGGGCAGGGTTCACGTTGCCACCCGCGGTGGGCGCGGTGCTGATGAGCGTGTCCACGATCGTCGTGGCCGCCAACGCGCAGCTGCTCCGCCGCCTCGACCTCCGCCCCGACACCTCAGGGAGCCAGCAGTGAGACGCCTCGCCCTCGCCCTTGCCGTCCTCGCCGTGACGGCGTGCTCCGACGGCGGCGAGCCCCAGGCCGCGCGCACGGTCGCCGTGACGATGAAGAACGTCGCGTTCTCCCCCGCGACGCTGTCCGTCGCGAAGGGCGAGACGGTGACGTTCGAGTTCACGAACGAGGACTCCGTACGCCACGACGCGTTCGTCGGCGACGCCGCCGCGCAGGCCGACCACGAGAAGGACATGCGCTCCGGCGACGGGCACGGCGGACACGGCGGCGACGACGCTGTCACGGTCGAGCCGGGCAAGACGGCGACGCTGACGCACACGTTCGACGAGGCGGGGACGGTCGAGATCGGCTGTCACGAGCCCGGCCACTACGGCGGCGGCATGAAGATCGTCGTCACCGTCACCTGACCGGCGTGTCGGACTTGCGCCGGTACGCGAGGCCGGGGCTAGAGTCCGCTCCCACAACCGAACATCGGCACGTACCGCAGGGGAAGCCGGTCCAAGTCCGGCGCTGACCCGCAACCGTAGGCCGCTCTCGCGAGCGGCGAGCCGGGATACCTGCGTCGCGTGCGTTGGCTCCCACGAAACACCGTCGTGGACTGCGGGCAGGAGCCGGGGTCGGACGACCCTCACCTGCCCTCCGCACTTGCGGAGGGCTTCGTCGTCTCCCGGTGCTGTGCGCGTCCGGGAAGGCTCCTCATGCGCCGTACGCTCCTCGCCGTCCTGCTCGCGACCGCCCTGGCGGCGCCCGCCCACGCGGCCCCGCCCACCCGGGCGCGCTGGGCCGCTTCGTGGCTCGCCGGCCGCGTCACGCCCGCCGGCTACGTCACCGCTCTCGACGGCAAGCCGGACCTCGCGACGAGCGTCGTCATCGGCCTCGCGCTCGCCGCCGCCGGCACCGCGCCCAAGACGCTGGATGCGATCGCGAGGTACGCCGCCGCGCACGCCGACGAGTACGCGACCGCCAACGGCACCGACCGGCCCGGCGCGCTCGGCCGCCTCGCGATGCTGGCGAAGGCGAGCGGGCGCGACCCGAACGCGTTCGGCGGCACGGAGCCTCGCCACCGGCTCGTCGACCGCATCCTCGCTACCCGCACGACGCTGGGGCCGAGCGCGGGGCTGCTGGCCGACCCCGTCTACAACGGCGTGTTCAGCCACTCGCTCGGCCTGCTCGGCGTCGCGGCCGCGCGTTCCCTCACCGACGAGCAGCGCGCCGGGCGGGACGCCGCGCTCGACTACCTCGTCGCGCAGCAGTGCGCCGACGGCGGCTGGCAGAACAACCCCCGCGTCGTCGTCGCGGGCCTCGCGCTGACCCAGTGCGGCACCGGCCAGAACGGCCCCGACACCAACGTCGCGTCGTTCGCCGCGCAGGCGATCGCGGCGCACGGGCGGACCGCCACGCGGGACCCGCTGGCCTGGTGGGATGCCGCGCAGAACGCCGCCGGCGGCTGGGGCTACCTCCCCGGCGGCGCCACCGACGCCGACTCCACCGCGCTCGCGATCCAGGCGCTGGTCGCGTCCGGCGCGAGCCCGACGGACAAGCGCTTCACCGGCAAGGCCACGGCGTACGCCGCCCTCCTCGCGCTGCAGCTCGGCTGCGGCAGCGCGAAGGCCGAGCGCGGCGCGTTCGCCTACATGAAGCCGGCGTCCGGCCCGCCGCGGCCGAACGTCTACGCCACCGCCGAGGCGGTCCCCGCCGTGGCGCGGCTCGCCTTCCCCCTCCACCGTCCCGTCGCGACCGTCGCGCGGGCGTCCGTCCCCTGCTGAAGGAGCACACCGTGAAGATCCGCACGCTCGCCCTCGCCGCCGCCGTCGCGGCCGCCGTCGCCACGCCCGCGCACGCCGCCGACGTGACCGTCTCGCTCGCGCTCTCCGCCGGCCGTTACGCGCCCACCGGCGCTGCCTGCGCGCTGTCCGTCCCCGCCGGCGCCGACGGCGTCGCGGTGCTCGACGCGGCCGTCGCGAAGGGCTGCCTGGTGTCGTACGACACCGTGACGTACCCGGGCTTCGGGACGTTCGTGACCTGCCTGAACGAGGTCTGCGGCCACGCCGGCACCGGCACCCTCGGCACCTACTGGAACATGTACGAGAACGGCGCCTCCACCTGGTACGGCGTGGACGGCTTCACCGCCGGCGCGGGCGACGAGCTCGGCTTCGCGTACCAGGCGTTCTGCTTCGAGGTGGTCTGCCCGCCCGTGGGCTGACCCGCCACCGGAGGTGTCGAACCCGCCGCGGGTGGACAAGAGGTGATCATGACCACCGCCGAGCCGTCGGCCGACGTCACGGTCGAGCCGGTCGACCCCACGACGCTCCTCCTGCTGCTCGACGAGCGGGAGAGCGTTCAGGATGCCCTCGACCGGCTCGTGAAGTCGTGCCGTTCGGCGCTGCCCGTCTGCGACGACGCGAGCGTCACGCTGGTCCGCGACGACGGGCCGCGCACCGCCGCGGCGACGTCGGAGCGGGCGTTCCAGATCGACCAGTGGGAGTACGAGCACATGCTCGGCCCCTGCATCGACGCGCTGCGCGACGGCGAGGAGCACTACGTCGCGACCCCGGCCGACACGGCGACGTACGGCGACTTCGGCACCGTCATCGCGGAGGTCGGGATCTCGAGCGTGCTCGGGATCCCGCTCTCCGCCGGTGGCGAGACCGTGGGCGCACTCAACGTGTACGCCGGCGTGGAGCGGGCGTTCGACGACGACGCGAGCCGCGAGCTCGCGCGCTACGTCGCGCTCCAGGCGGCGACGACGCTGCACAACGTCCGCATCTACGACGCCACCCGCACGCTCGCGCAGCAGCTCGAGCAGGCCATGGCGTCGCGAGCCACCATCGAGCAGGCCAAGGGCGTCCTCGCCGCGCAGGCTGGCGTCTCCCCCGACGACGCGTTCACGCTGCTGCGCAACGCCTCCCAGCGCGAGAACGTCAAGCTGCGCGAGATCGCCGAACGCATCGTCGCGAGCGTGGCGCGGGGCCAGTAGTAACGGCCTTCGCGGTACCGTTCGGCCATGGCTTTCCGACTCCGTCCGCGCGGCAGCAAGAAGGGCGAGCCCGGCTCCAGCCGTTCGACCCAGCGGGACGTCGCCGACCCGCCGCAGGACGGCAGCGTCCACCCCGCGCCGCAGATGTTCACGGGCACGACCATCGAGCCCGAGGAGGGCGCGGCGTCGCGCATCTCCAACGCCGGCGACGTCGACCCCAACATGAAGCGGCACGGCGTGCTCGGCCGCCCCGGCGGGGCCGGCGGCTACGGCGGCGCGGGCACCAAGTAGCCGCCTGACTACGCGCGTTTGCGCGCGGTTGCGTGCGGACACACAGAGCGCATGGAGATCACCCTCGCGCTGAACCTGCCGCGTGACGAGCAGAGCGTTCCGGTCGCGCGCCGGATCGTCGACACCTCCATGCGTTCGGTCGGCGTCGAGGGCGAGTGCGTCGACGACGTGACGCTGGCGCTCACCGAGGCCTGCACGAACGTCCTCAAGCACTCCGGCCCCGGCGACGAGTACGAGGTCCGCGTCAAGCTCTGCGACAGCCTGTGCTCCATCGAGGTCGCGGACATCGGGCGCGGGTTCGACTTCTCGTCCCTGGCCGACGGCGACGCCGCCGACGACGCCGAGCGCGGCCGCGGCGTCCAGCTCATGCGGATGCTCGTCGACCGGGTGAGGTTCCAGTCGAAGCCGCAGGCGGGCAGCGTCGTGCACCTGGAGAAGACGCTGGCGTACGTCGACGGGTCGCTGCTCGACAAGGCCGTCGCCGCGTCGACCGCGTAGCCCTGGCTTACGGCGCCGGCGGGGGCTCCTGCGACGCGGCGTCCTGGGTCACCGGCGCGGCCTCGCGGACCGGCATCAGCTCGGCGAGCCGCCCGGCCAGCACGCGCTTGAACTTCCTGCGCGGCCGCGTCCTGTCGAGCACCGCGACCTCCAGCGAGTCCGGCTCGAAGTCACGGGCCTCCTGCCCGCCCAGCGCGCGTACCGCGACGTCCATCGCGTCCTTGAGCGACAGGCCCTCGCTGTGGTGCTCCTTGAGGTACGCCGTCAGCTCCTCCGCCTTGCCGCCCATCGCGACGTAGCCGTGCTCGTCGGCGACCGAGCCGTCGTACGTGAGCCGGTACATCTGGTCGCCGGCCGGCGTGTCGGCCACTTCGGCGACGACGATCTCGACCTCGTACGGCTTCGCCTCCTGCGTGAAGATCGTGCCGAGCGTCTGCGCGTACGCGTTGGCGAGGGCGCGGCCCGTGACGTCGGCGCGGTCGTACGCGTAGCCGCGCAGGTCGGCGAGGCGGACGCCGGCGACGCGGAGGTTCTCGAACTCGTTGTACTTGCCGACCGCGGCGAACGCGATGCGGTCGTAGATCTCGCTGACCTTGTGCAGCGCCGTGGACGGGTTCTCCGCGACGAACAGGATGCCGTCGGCGTACGAGAGCACGAGCACGCTGCGCCCGCGCGCGATGCCCTTGCGGGCGTACTCGGACTTGTCCCGCATGAACTGCTCGGGCGAGACGTAGAACGGGGTGGTCATCGGGGCTCAGCCTCCGGGGTTCTGGTGGCGCTCGGCAACGATGGCCTCGACGACCTCGCCGATCTCGGGGTCGGGGACGCGGCGGAAGCCGTCGCCCGTGACGACGGCGACCACCGGGTAGATCTTGCGGATGAGGTCGGGGCCGCCGGTGCCGGCGTCCTCGTCGGCGGCGTCGTACAGCGCGTCGACCGCGATGCGCACGGCCTCGGCGTCGGTGATGCCCTCGCGGTACTTCTTCTTGAGGGCGCCGCGCGCCGGCCCGCTGCCGGAGCCGACCGCGAAGTACGAGTGCTCCTCGTACTTCCCGCCCGTCACGTCGTAGCTGAAGATCCGGCCGAACTGCCCGTCGACGTCGTAACCCGCGAACAGCGGCACCACGGCGAGGCCCTGCATGGCGAGGGGAAGGTTGTTGCGGATCAGCGTGGAGAGACGGTTGGCCTTGCCCTCCAGCGACAGCGTGGAGCCCTCGAGCTTCTCGTAGTGCTCGAGCTCGACCTGGAACAGCCGCACCATCTCGATCGCCATGCCGGCCGTGCCGGCGATGCCGACGCAGGAGTACTCGTCGGCCTGGAACACCTTCTCGATGTCACGCTGCGCGATCTGCAGGCCCATCGTGGCGCGGCGGTCACCGGCCATGATGACGCCGGTGGCGCTCGTGACGGCGACGATCGTCGTGGCGTGCGGCACCTCGGTCACCGTCCCTGGCAGTACGCGGCGGCTCGGCAGCAGCTCCGGCGCCTGACCGGCCAGGAACTCCGTGAACGAGGAGATCCCCGGCGTCGTGAACGCGGCCGGCAGCCGCCCCCCGCCAAGCAGGTCGGTCACGAAGCCCTCCGGGAGATGAGGCGCAGGCGCGCGGCCACCCGTTCGACGGTGTCGGGGGTGGGTCGGGTCAGGTAGCGGTGTGCGAGGAGCAGGCGCTCGGGGTCGTCGCTGAAGTTGCCGAGGCCGACGTTGCAGGTGAAGCAGAGGATGCCGCGGACCTCACCGGTCTCGTGGTCGTGATCCACGTGCTCGGCGTCCTTGACCTTGCAGATAGCGCATTTCCCACCCTGCGCCTCGACCATCGCGGCGACGTCATCGTGGGTCAGGCCGTAACGGGCCTTCAGGTGAAAATTGCGCGTGCTACCGTGGTTGAGCTCGACATTCTCGCGAACGATCGCGTTGTGGCACGGCAGGCAGTAGCCACCGAGCTCACGATTCTTCGTCCGATTGATGACAAACTCTTCGAGTCGCTTGGTTTCGCCGCACTCCGGGCAGCGCTTCTCCACGGCGTGCGCGTGCAGCGTTCGCTTCGGCCGACGTCGCTCGATCCGCTCTCCCCGAGCCCGTCTGGCCTTCGACTCCGCGTTGCGTCGCGTCGTGCATGGCTTGCAGTAGCAGGTCTTTCCATCGCTCGCGCGGCGGTCCGTAAAGAAGTCAGCAACCGCCTTGAAGCGCTCGCACTCTGGGCACCACTTCATTCCAGGAATGCTTGGCAATATCAGCAATAACTCCTCCTTAGAATGCAAGGGGTGAATACTCACTCTCCGCCCTTCTGGACGAACGAGCGGACAAAGTCCTCGGCATTCTCTTCCAAGACGTCGTCAATCTCGTCCAACAGGGAATCGACGTCGTCGGTCAATTTCTCGTGGCGTTCCTGGACGTCGTCGGAGGTCGTCGCCTCGACCTCGTCGACCTCGTCCGACTTCCGCGTGGCGCGCTGCTGACCGCCGCCGCTGTCCTTCGCTGCCATCGTCGCCTCCGCTGGGATCCGTGCCTGGGCACGACCCTATCTCCGAGGTGGGACGTACCGCCGGGAAGCGCGAACACAGTCGCGGCGTGGTGATGGCATACGTCGCGGTCGCAGCCTGATCCTCGCGGACCGTGCCCCGACTGCGCGAGATCGATGTGTACAACGCGCTGCTCCGCTCGGCCGACGGAGCCGCCCTTCAGCGCACGGTGACGGTGAACACCAACCGGTCGAACGCAGGATCCGCGCCGCTGTCGTTGCACCGGTATTCGATCGTGCCGTCAGGGAGGTCCGTACGGAGCATGCCGGACGTGTACCCCTGGCTGTCCCAGGCCGCACCACCGGTCCCACGCCGATCCCACACGTTGTACAGCCGCAGGAGCCCGTCCTCGGTGGCGAGGACGGCAAGTTCCGCTGAACGTCGATCCGGACTCGTCCAGATGACGAACTGGGGGCGCTGGTCGCCGTCCAGGGAGAGCATCCCTTCGACCGCGATCCACACGCCTTGCGGCCACGGCGACGACTCGGAGACGAACTCGATGTGAACTACCGCACCCGGACTTACCTCCAGCACCTCGAAGAGGATGACGTCCTGGCCGGTCGACTCGGTGAGGTGCCGGTTGAACATCCGTTTCGATGGCAAGCGCATCCGCGGGCGCCGCTCATCGCGTCCAGCCATCTGGCACATCTCCCGTGTAGTGACGGTAGTCGTCCCAGTAATCATGCTCCCAGGGCCACAGCTCGCGCAGGTTCTCGATGTCGTGTCCGCCGCCATCACGACGCGGGGTGATGTGGTCGAGCTCCTTCGAAACCGGAACCTCCTCGTGCAGTGGCGCCTTGCCCTTCCGCATCCGTTCGATGTTGGCCGGACCGAACGTGTCGATCGCGCCGTCCTCCGCCGCCCGGTTCTTCCAGTGACGTCCACGGACGGTGGACCAGGCCGGTGCGTTGCCCGCGGCGGTGGGCGCGTCGATCGCGTCGCCGACCTGCCAGCGCTTGCCGCCGCTGCCCTTCCCGGCGCTGCCCTTCCCCGGACCACCAGCCTTGCCGGGGCCGCCCTTGCCCGGGCCTCCCCCGCCCTTCTTGCTGACCTTGTGGGCCCTGCGCGCGGTCTCGACAGGATCGCTCGCGACCTTGCCGCCGCCGCTGATGGCGTTCAGAGCGCGGCCGCCGTCATTGGCGTCGTCCAGACCGTCGACGACCCTCGACGCCGTCGCGACGTCGCTCGCCTTGTCGAGGACGCGGACCGCCTTGACTCCGTTGGCCAGGCTGCCGGCGACCGGGATGGCCGCGCCGCAGCTGAGGGCGACGTCCACCAAGTCCCGGTCACTGGAGAACAGCCCGCCGACGCAGTCGTACAGGTCGACGAGGTCGCCGACGACCGGGATGAAGCCGATGCCCGCACGGAGCAGGCCACCGATGTTGCCGCCCGCGTTGAGGGGGAACCCGAACTGGAGCAGGCAGCCCTTCTCGACGCGATCGGCTTGTTCCTCCGAGGTCGCGTACTTGCGCTCGACCTGGGTGCACATGTGCTCGAGCGCGCGGTCGGACAGCGGACCCGCGTCGTCGCCGCGAACGTGGCCGGTGGGGTCGGTGTAGTTGACCGGGTCACCGTTGACGTACGAGTACCGGTTCGAGGTGAGCGGGTCGAAGCCGATGGTCGTGTCCGCCGCCGGGCCTCCGGTGTGGACGGCGTCCGGGGTCAGGAACGACGCCTTCGCCGGGTCGTACGTACGGCTGCCGAGCTGGTAGTTGCCCGTGGCGTTGTCGCGGCGGCCGCCGTTGAACCAGCGGTCGTTCGGCGTCGCCCCGTTCGCGCCGCAGGTCCACGTCGCCGTCGCGCCGGCGGCACCGACGGTCGCCCCGAACGCGTCGTACGCCGTCTGGCAGACGACCGCCGCGGTGCTCGATAGGACGGCGCCGATCGAACCCTGGCCGTTGTCGACGAGGTACTGCGTCGTGGACCCGTCTTCGACGCCGACGGCCTGACCGGCGGCGTCGAGCGCGAAGTCGACGACCGAGGTGCCCTTCACCGTGCGGTCGGGGGCTGTGCCGAAGCCGACGTAGTGCAACGCCGTGGTGGTGCCACCGGAGACCTGCGACACCTGGCGGTCGAGCCCGTCGTACGCATAGGTCGACGTCTGGGCCGAGCAACCGGTCACGCCGGTGCGCGGCGTCACCTGCTTCAGCCGGTCGAGGCCGTCGTACTGGTACTGGGTGCACCGGTCGCCCGACACACCACCGAACGGCTCGTAGTCGTACGTGGTGGTCGTCCCGCCGGCCGTCTCCGACTTGATGGAGTTGTCGGCGCGGTAGGCGAAGGTCGACTTGTTCGGCCCGGTCGAGCCGACGAAGCCGTTACGGTCGCAGTCCTCGCCGTAACACGTGCGGTTGCCGTTGTGGTCCCAGTTCACGTACTTCGTGGCACCGGAGCCGTACGTGAACGACTCGAGGCGGCCGCCGGGCGTGTAGGTGTAGCTGGCGGTCACGTTGGCGACGCTGCTGCCGCCGTCCGTCCCGCTGAAGGCGCGCGACAGCACGTTGTACGACGCGTCGTACGTGTAGTCCCACCGGGCGAGATCGGTCGTCGCCGAGGCTGACTGCTTCACCACGCGCGACGTCAGCGTGTCGTCGTTCCGCCACGTGAACGTGCTCTGAGCGCCGTTCGGCGCCGTCTCGGAGAGCGGCCGCCCAGCGATGTCGTACTGGCGGCTGAACTTGCCCGACCCGAGGTCGCCCGTCTGTCCGGCGACCGCCGCGGCCTCCGACCAGAGCTCGACGGCGAACCCGCCGTCGTCGTATCGGGTCGCCGTCGTACCCGGGTCCCCCACCGCGTCGGCGGTCCGCGACAGGTCGTGCGCGACCTCCCGGCCGGCACCGTCGTACAGGTACGACGTACGACGACTGCGGGAGTCCACCGTGCGGGGCAGTCCGTCGAGGTAGTACGTCGCCGTGACGTCGGCCGTGCTGTTGTCCGACGCTGCCACCGAGGTGCGGTTGCCGGCGGCGTCGTACTTGGTCGTCACGACGGGCGTCCCGTTGCGGCCGGTCTGCGTCTTCAGCCGGTCGTTCTCGTAGTAGCCGAAACCGAGGGCGGACTCCGTCCCCGAGGTCGGCGTGAAGGCGTACGTCGTGGCGTCCACCGTGCCGGTGTCGACGGTGACCGCCGTCTTGCGGCCGCTCGCGTCGTACGTGTAGCGCTCGCGCCGCTGCGTTACGCCGTTCGAGCTCAGCGGCGTCAGCGTGGTGTCGAGCAGGTTGTCGTGCGTGTAGGTGCTGACTGTCGCGGTCCGCTGGCCAAGGGTGCCGTCGACGAACGGACTCGTCGGGGTGGCGGCCTCGTTCGCGCTCGGCGAGTAGATCGCCGTGACGTTCCCGGCACCGTCGTACTTGTACGTCGTGACGTCGGCGGTGTCGTAGCCGTACGTCGTCGGCGTCGGCCGCCCGTAGCGCGAGCTCGGCGTCTGGACGCTCTCCAGCCGGCCGTCGGAGTAGTACGTCTGCGTGGTCGTGCGTCCCGACGGGTCCGTGTAGGAGATCGGGTTCCCGTTGGCGTCGTAGCCGAACGCCTCGAGGTGCGTCGCCGGCGGAGTTCCTCCCGGGTTGCCGGCGGGCGCCGTGCGCGACGCGATCTGGCCGTCGCCGGAGTACGTCGTCGTCGTCAGGTCCAGTGGGACGGAGGCCGACGGGTCGAACCTCGGACCGCCCTCGGCGACGACAGCGCCGGAGCCGTCGTAGTACCGCCGGGTGATCGCGCGGCGGCCGTTGCCGTTCGTGTCGGCCGGGGCCGGGGCGTCGATCGTCGCGACGAGACCATCGGGCGTGTAGGTGAAGTCGACGTACCTCGCCGCGTCGCCGGTCGTCGCCTTGGTGGTCGGTACGACGCCGTCGCTGCCGACACCAGCCGTCGGGAGCCACTGGGTGACGAGGCGGCCGGCGGCGTCGTACTGGAACGCTGTCGTGCAGACACGAAGCCCGCTGCTCGCGGGGCAGTCGTCGGTCCCCGTGATCGCGCCGCCGCCCGGCAACGTCAGCGCCGGCTCGGACGCCACCGCGCTGTCGCTGCGCGGCGTCGACCGCCACGCGAGGCGACCGGCGTCGTCGTACTCCATCGACGTCGCGAACAGCGTCGTGGCATCGGTCGGCGCGTTGGGTGCGAACGCGCGCGGCTCGATGATCTTGTCGATGTTGCCGGCGTCGTCGTACTCGTAGTCGGTGCGAACACTGCCACCGCCGTCAGCGGCCGACGGACCGTCGGGCGCGTCGACGATCGACGTGACGCGGTGCGCGGCGTCGAAGGTCCACGTGGTGCTGCGGCTGGCGGTGACCGCCTCGCCCTCGGCTTCGCACTTGCCGTCGATCGGCCTCGAGCGCAGCGTGACGTTCCCTGCCGCGTCGTACTGCGTCACGACGTGGCTCCAGCTGGAGCCGGTCCCTCGCGGCGTCTCACGGCAGTAGGCCCGGTCGAGCGAGTCGTACCTCGTCGTGGCCTTGGGCCGGTCGGCCACCGGGGACGTGGCGTCGGTCTGGTTGCCGCTCACGTCGTACTCGAACGACGTCGTGTAGGTCTCAGCAGCACCGCCCGCGGACGGTGCGCGCCGCACGGTCGTCGAGAGCAGGTGGCCACCCGTGGAGTACGCGAGGTCGACGGCAAACGCACTGGACGTGGAGTCGCAGTCGGTCCAGCCGACCTCGACGCTCTCCGGGGCGCACTCGCGCGTCATGTTGCCGTCGAGGTCGTACCGGTACTGCGTGAACGCATCGACGACCCGCGGGTCGCGCGCCGTGAGCAGCCGGCCGACACCGTCGTACGTCCGGTGCCCGGTGAAGCCGCTGCCCGTCGTGTACGAGACCGGTCGGTCGACGCCGTCGTATCCGATGGTCCCGCCGGGGGCGCACACGCGCTTGTCCGCGGGCATCCCGATCATCGCGCTCGTCGACGTGGTGCAGCCCGGCGCCGCGAACGTGGTGTCGTCGCGAAGCTCGTAGGTCGCCAGGGGCCGGTGCACCGCGTCGTAGACGTGGCTCGTGACACCGCCGCCGGGTGCCTCCTCCGTGACGAGGCGGCTGTAGTCGTCGTAGAAGAACTCGACCTCGGTGGAGGCGGTGGACGCGACCCCCGCCGACCGCGGATCGGTCCGTGTCTTCAGGTTGTCGGCCGCGTCGAACGTGTTGGTCGTCGTGCCACGACCAGCGGGCGTGATGGTGAGCGGGTTGCCGTTGTCGTCGACCGTCCGGGTCGAGGTGGTGCCGAGCTGGTCACGGTGGCTGACCGCGTAGCGCCATGGTGCGCTGAGGTTGGTCGCGCCGGTGACCGGCAGCTTCTCCCAGAGGTCCTCGGTGTAGTCGGAGCTCGCGGGCGATCCGGCGCTGCCGGGGTAGTCCGACTGCGGCTTGCCCGACTTCGCCGTCGCGACGCGGTCCCACGTCCTGGCGACGTTGCCCGCGGCGTCGTAGCCGAACGCCACGAACTTGTCCTTGGGGTCCGTGACGGAGCGCAGCCAGCCCGCGGCCGGGGTCGTTCCGGAGAGGTCCCTCGTCGTTCCGGTGAAGTAGGAGTAGCGGTAGGTGCGGTTACCGGGCCGGATCTCCTGCGTCCGCTGTCCGTAGACGTCGTACTGGTACTTCGTCGTGACCTTCGTGGCGCCGTTGTGCGGCGCCTCGACGGAGCAGACGAGGCCGGTGTTCCGGCGCGGCGGGGACGAGGCGTCGTCGCAGAACGGGTCCTGGTCCTGTGTCGAGGTCGGTGCGTCGTGCGCGACGTTGGGTTGTTCCGTCGAGTCGTTGTCGACCGTGTAGGTCGTCAGGTACTTGCGCCAGTCGGTACTGGTGTCACCGTTCCCCCGGGGGGTGAGCGACTCGACGAGGTCGCTCAGGACGAAGATCGTCGACGAGTCGTAGCGCTCCTTGGCGTTGACCGCCGAGGCACCCGTGCAGACGGACTGCGCCGACGAGACCATCCCGGGCGACAGCTTCTCGTCCCAGCAGTACACGCCGTCGTGCCGGACGTACTGGGCTCGGTAGCCGCTCGAGTGCTCGATCCACTTCCCGGTGGCGACGCCGTAGTTGGTCCCTGCGCGGCGACGGGTGAGCCCGCCCTCCGGCGTGTAGGAGAACTCGGCGACCTCGTCGGGGCTGTACTCGGAGCCTTGAGTCGCGGCCGTCGCGGGGTTCAGCGCCTTGCGGGTACGGGTGCAGAGCACGTTCGGGCGAGTGTTCATCGTGAGGGACGTGCAGTAGCCCCACTGGAAGCTCGTGGAGCGCAGCGCGTCGATGCCCGTCGTGGCGTTCGGGGTGCCCTCGTCGATCTGCCAGACGCTGCCGACGCTGTCGATCGACGAGTACCGGACACGCGTCGTGGAGCGGGTCGTCCCGTCGGCCTTCTTGTCGGAACGGTCGACCGAGACGTGCTGCACCTGCTCGTCGTACGCATAGTCGTACGTGGTCGCCTTGAGCCGGCGGTCGGTGACCGACGCGACCTGCGGCGGTCCGGCTGAGATCCCGTAGCCCGGGCTCGCCGTGGTGTAGGTGAGCGCGGTCGCGTGGTCGAGGGCGTCGGTCACCTCGCAGAGACGGCCCGCGGTCCCGCAGTCGACGGCCGTCCCGCCGTCAGCACGCGCGACGGTCGAGTACCGGTAGTCGATCTTGCTGCCGTCGGGGTTGACGACCCTCGTCAGGTACGTCGATGCGTTCGCCGCGTGGAGGGTCTGGCAGTACTTCGTCTCCCGCTTCGCGGCATCGGTCAGGGTCATCACGGCCGTCGCCGAGGCACCGCAGTCATGCGTCTGTCCGGGGACTGGCACGATCGGGACTGCCGTGGACAGCGTCATCTTCCGCGCCGACATGCCAGGACGTGACTCGGTCACGGTGAGCCCGGTCACGGCGCTGTGGGAGTAGCCCAGCCCGTTGCCCGCGCCGTCGACCATGCTGACGAGCCGCCCGGTGGCGTCGAACTCGCTCCGGAACCGGTCGGGCCGGAGGGTCGCGTAGCCGACCACCGTGCCCGCGGCGATGGCGCTCGCGCTCGCGCACGGCGTCGTGGACGTCCCACCGTTGACCGCGATGTACCGCCACATGGACAGGTGGACCCCGGCAGGAGCCAGGTACGCCTGGTCCACGCAGATGTCGGTCGACCCGCTCGGAATGGCGATCGCGACCGGGGCAAGCATCCGGAGCTGGTCGGGGCCGCTCCACTCGAACGAGGTGGTGCTCTTCACGCGCAGCGTGTGCTTCACATGGCGCGGGCTGAACGAGTGCCTGGTGCCGTCGCGGTCGATCAGCGTGATGGAGCCGTGCACGACGGGCGACTCGTGTTCGGGGACGAGGACCCCCGACCCGACGACGCTGCTGGCGCCGGCCATGGCCGACACCTCGCCGAGGTTGAGGATCCAGCCCTTGCCGATCTCCCCGGGCAGCGTGGTGACGCCGACGTCCTGCGAGTTGTACGTACGGCGCGCCACGAGGGAGAGGTCGCCGCGGACGCGCATCGGGGTCGAGTCCAGCTGCTGGACGACCGCGTTGCCGTTCGCGATGTTGACCGCGATCCGGCCGCCGGGGCCGGTCGCGTGCTCGTGGTACGACCACCACGACTCCATCCCGAGCCCTCCGTCGCACACGGTGTACGTGAGGTCGCTCGGCACCGTGGTGAAGAAGTCCGCGCCGTCGGCGTACGTGGCGTGCACGTCAGCCGTCGAGCCGTGGAGGGTCGACTCGATGCAGCCACGCGTAGACAGCACGCGCAGCGGAGCGAGCAGCGTCTTGGTGCCGCCGGCTGGGATGGGGACGTCGCCGAAGGCGAACTCGTCGCTGAACGTCCCGGAGCGCCCGCACGTCACCGGCGCCACGCACGGAACGTCGTCGACGAGCCCGTTGAGGCCGGGGGTCGCGGTACCCGGCACCGGGAAGGACGTGCTGAAGTCGATGGCGTCGTCGGGGTCGCGGTTGGTCACCGTGAGCTCGACGGTGAGCGTGGAGCCGGCGGCGTACCCGAACGTCGGCTGGGCCTCGACGATCTTCCAGGTGACCTCCGGCGCTTCCCGCGGCTCGTCGAAGTACCCGACGACGTCGACGAGGACGTCGGTGGACAGGTTGACGGTGCGGACGCGTATCCGGCCGAGACTGCTCGGTTTGACGAAGACGAGGTTGTGCCGGGTCTGCGCGGCGATCGTGCGGACCGACGTCACGCCGGACGGCTGGGCCGCGTCCGCGTCGTAGACGATGATCGAGCCGGAGGCGGAGCTGTTGAGCGTGTGCACGACAAGCGCGACGACGCCGACGTCGCTCGACGGCACGCCCCCCTTGCCGAGCACCGTGAAGTCACGCGTCGTGTTGCTGGGGATCGCGCCGGTCGTGCCGCCGACGACGTTGAGGCCGCTTCGGGTGTCGCCGATCCGGGCGCCGTTCAGCGGGTGGTACGGCGCGAACCCCGTCGACGAGCCGAGCGGCGTGAAGTAGCCGACGACGTCGACGAGGAAGTCCAGCGTCCCCGCGGAGTTGTGCACGACGATCTCGCCGCTCGTACCCACCTTCGACACGACGAGCTGGCTCATCGCCGACGACGTCTCGATGCTGGTCGGCGTCGTCGGCCGGCTGGTGCCCTTCGCGTAGACCGTGAGCGCCGTCTTCTCCGTCGGCACGGTGACGATGCTGACGACCACCGACGACATCTCCGACGCCGCCGGCAGATCACCCTCGTTGGCGACCATCACATCGCGCGTTCCGCCCGCCCCGACACTGCCGCCGCCGTTGGTCCAGCGCGTGTCGAGGATGCGGCTCGGCTCGACCAGGCGAAGCACGCCACCGGACTCGATCGAGTCGTTCAGCGTGGAGAACCAGCCCTGGACGTCGATCTGCACGTCCATCGCCACGGAACTGCTGTTGTAGACGGTGATCTGACCGCTGGTGCCGACCTTGACGATGACCGTGTTGCTGATGGACTGGTTCGTCAGGAAGTTGACGGAGGACACCGCCGGGCGTGTCACGCCGGCCGGGTACAGCGTCAGCGAGCCGGAGCCCCCCGGGGTGACCGGGTGGACGTCGACCATGACGGCGGACACGTAGTTCTGCGGGATCCCGGCGCGCCCGGTGACGTCGAAGCTGAGAGATCCCAGGCTCGGGACCTTCTGCGCGCTGCTGAGCCCAGTGCCGGTGACGGTGTTGAGGGTCCGCGCCGGCGTGACCGGGGTGAAGCGCCCACCCGAGGTGGTGTAGATGTTGCCGCTCGAGTAGTCGGGGTCGAGCACGATCGGATAGCGGTGCCTGGTGGCCCAGCGGCGGTCGACGGAGCTGCGGACGACGTACCCGCCGTCCTCCTGCACCACCGTCTGCGACGCGCTCCTGGGGTCCTTGACGTGACCGTGGGCGCCCCGCCGCTCCTCGTACGCGTAGGCGGGGGTGACCGACAGCCGCTGCTGCTCGCCCGAGCCCAGGTCGTGGCCGTCGTGGGTTTCGGTGAGCCCGGTCAGGGCGCCGTCGGGATCGGAGACGAAGATCTCGACGGCGTGCAGCGCGCGCGCCGAGCGCAGCACGAGCCGCTGCGTGACCCCGGCCGGGCCGACGTCGAACCTGAGGTCCGTGTCGGGCGCGACCTCGTAGAAGACGACGCCGTTCCCGTCGATGACCGGGTTGCCGATCTTCAGGCGGCTCTTGGCCTGGAGAACGGCGCGTCCCTCCGGCATCGCGATCTCGACGAGCCGCTCACGCGCGTTGCCGAACCGCACCACGACCCGCCCGCCGTCGGCGATGACCGGCCACCGCGGGTCGTCGTTCGGACGGATCCCGACGCTGTCGTCGGCGGGCGCCGGCGGCTCGGCCGGTGGCGCGGGGAGCGCCGTGGGCACGCCCTTCGCCTGGGGCGGGACGTTGGGCGACGCCGTCGCGCGGGGCCCCTTCGGGGTCTTCGCCACGGGAGCGGCGACGACCTCTCCGACGGGCCGGGGCTCCGCCGCGGCCGGGGCCACCGGCGCGATCAGCGTGCCGGTGACGGTGGCGGCGACGAGCAAGGCAAAGCGGCGCAGCATGAGAAACGGGGCTCCCCACGTCCAGGAAAAGGCGGTAGGAGCAGCCAACCTGGCGGGCGTTATGTCCTCAATGGCACAGAAGGGCCATATTGCGGCTAGTCCGTAACTTGCCGGTATGTCCGGACTTACCGCCCGCCGGAGATCCTGTCGACGAGCTCGGCCGCGGTGTCGCAGACGTCGAGGAGCTCGCCGACGTGCGCCTTCGTGCCGCGCAACGGCTCCATGGTCGGCACGCGCTGCAACGAGTCGCGCCCCACGTCGAAGATCACCGAGTCCCACGACGCGGCGGCGACCTCGCCTGCGTACTTCTCCAGGCACCGCCCCCGGAAGTACGCCCTGGTGTCCTCGGGCGGCGCCGTCATCGCGCGCGTCACGACGTCCTCGGTGACGAGCAGCTCGACGGAGCCGCGCGCGGCGAGGCGGTTGTAGAGGCCCTTGTCGGGGCGTACGTCGTGGTACTGCAGGTCGACGAGCTGCAGCTTGTGGCTCGACCAGTCGAGCGACTCGCGCTCGCGGTAGCCGTCGAGGATCGCCAGCTTGGCGACCCAGTCGACCTCGCGGGAGCACGTACGCGGGTCGTCCTCGAGCCGCGTCAGCACGCTCTCCCAGCGCCCCAGCACGTCGCGGGTCTGCTCGTCGGCGTCGTCGCCGAGCGTCGACTCGACGAACTTCCGCGCCAGCTCGAGGTACTCCATCTGCAGCTGTACGGCCGTGAGCTTGCGTCCGTCCCGCAGCGTCACGAGGTGCTTCAACGACGCGTCGTGCGACACGGCCCGCAACGACGACACCGGCTGCTCGACGGACAGGTCGCGGTCTATGAACCCCGCCTCGATCATCGCGAGGACCAGCGAGGTGGTGCCCGCCTTGAGGTACGTCGCGACCTCGTTGAGGTTGGCGTCACCGATGATGACGTGCAGCCGCCGGTACTTCTCCGGGTCGGCGTGCGGCTCGTCGCGGGTGTTGATGATCGGCCGCTTCAACGTCGTCTCGAGGCCGACCTCGACCTCGAAGAAGTCCGCGCGCTGGCTGATCTGGAAGCCGTTCCCCCTGCCGTCCTGGCCCGTCCCCACGCGCCCCGCGCCGGCGAACACCTGCCGCGACACGAAGAACGGCGTCAGGTGCCGCACGATCTCCGCGAACGGCGTCGAGCGGGCCATGAGGTAGTTCTCGTGGCAGCCGTACGAGACGCCCTTGTTGTCGGTGTTGTTCTTGTAGAGCTGCACGGGCGCGGTGCCGGGGACGGCGAGCGCGCGGCGCGCGGCCTCGGCCATGACCCGCTCCCCCGCCTTGTCCCAGAGCACGCAGTCGCGCGGCGTCGTGACCTCGGGGGTGGAGTACTCGGGGTGCGCGTGGTCGACGTAGAGGCGGGCGCCGTTGGTGAGGATGACGTTGGCGAGGCCGAGCTCGTCGTCGGACGGCGGCTCGGACACCTCGTGCGCCAGGTCGAACCCGCGCGCGTCGCGCAGCGGGCTCTCCTCCTCGAAGTCCCAGCGGGTACGCCGGTCGCGCTGCGGGGCGTACGCGTTGACGACGAGCGACGACGACACCATCGCGTTGAAGCCAGGCTGCCCGGGGACCGAGATGCCGTACTCGGTCTCCGTGCCCATCACCCGTCGCACGGTCATGGGCACAAGCCTAGACGGCTGGCTACGTCGCGACAGCGATGGTGAAGCGGTAGTCGTGCTTCGGCAGGCCGTTGTGCGCGACGTACATGGCGACGTACGTCCCCGTCTCCGGCGCCTCGACGTCCTTCGGCGGCTCGTTGACGCCGGCGCTGTCGCACTCGATCTGGAACATCGGCACGGTCCCCCGCTCGGGGTCCATCGACCTGCCGTCCGGCGAGATGAGGAACCAGCAGCCGACGGCCGCGCCGATGTCCACGGGGACGGCGGCGTCGACCATCGACGTCGACGCGATGCTGATCTTCTGGCCGGCCTTGGCGCGGAACGCGTACGAGTCGCGCATGTCGCCGCCGAGGACGTACGGCTCGATGGTGCCCGTGTACTCACGCCCGGCGGCGACGGGCAGCGCGGCGCGGCGGTCCGCGCCGGCGTCCCTCTTCGTGCCGGCGTCGTCCTGCGGGCCCGGCGTGAACGGCCGCGCGTCGTTGGACGTCCCGCGGACCTCCTGGCGGGTGGCGTTCCACTCCGTCGCCGCGGCCGACTTCTTCGGGCAGGCGCCGCCGCGTACGCAGCTCACGATCGCCGGCGTGACGGTGCCGTCGAGCCAGCCGTACCCCCAGAAGACGTGCTCCGCGCCCGGGGGCAGCGGGAACACGCGGCCGTAGATGCTGCTGCTGACCGTGCACATGACGTACTCGTCGCAGAGCGTTCCGGCCTTCGGGAACTTGTCCTTCGGCGAGTAGGTCGCCGCGTCGCGCATCGCCTGGACGAACTTCGCGCGCGTCACGGTCCTGCTCATCTGCTTGGCGGTGTTGCGGCCCGTGTAGCCCTCCTGGCGGCGCAGGCGCAGCAGCGCCTCGGCGGCCGCTCCCGCCGCCGTCGGCGACGAGAAGCTGGTGCCGCAGTGCTCGTCGGTGCCCTTCACCGCCTTGTGCAGGGCGACCGGACGGCAGAACCACGATGCGAAGTCGAACGTGCTCCAGCTCGCCGGCGTCCAGTGCCCCGGGTAGCCGCCGCCGACGATCTGGATGGCCTCTGGCTGCCGGTCGCAGTCGAGGATCGCGGGCCACGGCACCTCGTTGCCGGCGGCGATGAAGAACAGCGAGGCGGGGTTGCGCTCGGCGGCGGAGCAGGGCTCGAAGTCCTGCGTCACCGGCTTCGCGAGGTGCAGCGGCAGCGGCGCCGGCGGGCCCCACGAGTGCGTCTGCACGTCGGCGACGACGGGCGCGGACGGGAGGTCGTTCGCCGCGCTGTTGCCCTCGTGGACGAGCAGCAGCGCGTCCGGCGACTCGGAGATGACGCTCGACGCGGTGCCGGTGCCGTGGCCGTTCTCGTCGAGGATGCAGACCTTCGGGTCGAGGCTGACGTCGGTCGGGCTCGTCGCGTCGCCGTCGCAGACCGCGCCGATGATGTTCGTCTTCGGGATCCAGTACCAGACGTGCGCCTCGACGCTCGCCCAGAGCTTCTTGTCCGCCTCGACGGCCTTGTCGTAGTCCTTGAACTTGCCCACCGACAGCGGCAGCGCGCGGATCGAGCAGTCCTTGAAGCCCACGACGTACGTGCAGGGGTGCGCCGTGTTCTTCGGGCGGTAGAACGCCTCGTGGTACGGGTTGATCCCGCTGTCCGCGACGGCGACCACGACGGTCGGGCGCGGGGCGGAGCCGGGCCGCGGTCGGGCAGGCGAGGCGACCGCGACGGTGGCGGCGGCAACGGTGACGGCGAGAGCGAGCGGGAGCACGCGTCGGGGCATCGACATGTAGGAGAAGAGCCGCGACCCTCGCGGGTGGTTCGGCGGCACGCGCGCGGCCGGCGGGGCGCCGTACCTCGTGATCTTGGTTGCGTTCGTGTCGCCCGGGCAGCACGAACGCAACCAAGATCACGAAAATCCGACCGGAGCGCGGGGGTGCGGCGGGGCCGCGGCGAGTGGGGGCAGACGTGCGCGGCGCCTGGTACGTGCGCCCCGGCGGCGACCGTGCGCCGCCGGGGTCCTGCTCGCTAGAGGTACTGGCCGGTGTTGGAGATCGTGTCGATGGACCGGCCGGCCTCGTTGCCCTTGGCGCCGGAGATGAGCGTGCGGATGTAGACGATCCGCTCGCCCTTCTTGCCCGAGATCCGCGCCCAGTCGTCGGGGTTGGTCGTGTTGGGCAGGTCCTCGTTCTCCTTGAACTCGTCGACGATCGCGCCCATGAGGTGCGAGAGGCGGATGCCCTTCGCGCCGATGTCGAGGAAGTCCTTGATGGCGTTCTTCTTGGCGCGGGCGACGATGTTCTCGATCATCGCGCCGGAGTTGAAGTCCTTGAAGTACAGGACCTCCTTGTCGCCGTTGGCGTACGTCACCTCGAGGAAGCGGTTGGAGTCGTCGTCGGAGTACATCCGCTCGACGGTCGCCTGGATCATCGCCTGGCACGCGCCCTCGCGGCTGCCGCCGTGCTCGCGCAGGTCGTCCTCGTGGATGGGGAGCGAGGGGGTGATGTACTTGCTGAAGATGTCCTTCGCGCCCTCCGCGTCGGGGCGTTCGATCTTGATCTTCACGTCGAGGCGGCCGGGTCGCAGGATGGCCGGGTCGATCATGTCCTCGCGGTTGCTGGCGCCGATGACGACGACGTTCTTCAACGACTCCACGCCGTCGATCTCCGACAGGAGCTGCGGGACGATGGTGTTCTCGACGTCGCTCGACACACCCGAGCCGCGGACGCGGAAGATCGAGTCCATCTCGTCGAAGAACACGATGACGGGCGTCCCCTCCTCCGCCTTCTCCCTGGCGCGCTGGAAGATGAGCCGGATCTGCCGCTCGGTCTCGCCGACGTACTTGTTGAGCAGCTCGGGGCCCTTGATGTTGAGGAAGAACGAGCGCCCCTCGCCCTTGCCGGTGACCTCGGCGACCTTCTTGGCCAGCGAGTTGGCGACGGCCTTGGCGATGAGCGTCTTGCCGCAGCCGGGCGGGCCGTAGAGCAGGACGCCCTTCGGCGGGCGCAGCTCGTGCTCCTTGAACAGCTCGGCGTGGAGGAACGGCAGCTCGACGGCGTCGCGGATCGACTCGATCTGCGCCATGAGGCCGCCGATCTGCGAGTAGTCGACGTCCGGGACCTCTTCGAGAACGAGCTCCTCGACCTCGCTCTTCGGGACGCGCTCGTACGCCCAGCCTGACCTCGGCTCGACGAGCAGCGAGTCGCCGGGCTTGATCGGGCCGTCCATGAGCGGCTCGGCGAGCATGACGACGCGCTCCTCGTCGGTGTGGCCGACGACCAGCGCGCGGTCACCGCCTTCGAGGACCTCCTTGAGGAGGACGACGTCGCCCTGGCGCTCGAACTTCAGGGCGCGCACGACGTTCAGCGCCTCGTTGAGCATGACCTCCTGCCCCTTGCGGAGCTCGGTCACCTCGACGGTGGGACTGACGGTGACGCGGATCTTGCGGCCGCCGTGGAACACGTCGACGGTGTCGTCGTCGTTGGCGGACAGGAAGATGCCGTAGCCGCTCGGCGGCTGCGCGAGGCGGTCGACCTCCTCCTTCAGCGCGAGGATCTGCTCCTGCGCCTCCTTGAGGGTCGCGACGAGGCGCTCGTTGCGGCCGGTCAGCTGGGCCATCATCGCCTGCGCCTCGGTGAGGCGTTCCTCGAGCGCCTTGGCCTGGCGCGGCGAGTCGGTCAGCTTGCGGCGCAGCAGCCCGACCTCCTCCTCGAGGAAGCCGACCTGAGTCTGGAGGTCGGCGACCTCCTTCTCGTACCGCGCGGCGCGCGTCTCGGCGTCGTCCTTGCGGGACCCGGACACCGCCTCACCTCCCCTTCTCAGGAGCAGTGTTCAGCCTATATCCGCAGCCCTGCCGCGCGAGGGTGAAACGGCGCGATGTAGCGTCGCGTCGTGGACGAGACGCTGCTGGTCAGGGTGGACCAGGACCTCTGCACGGGCGACGGGCTCTGCGTGCAGCTGGCGCCGGCGGTGTTCGAGTTCGACGTCGACGGGCTGGCGTACGTGAAGTCACCGGATGGCGAGCTGCTCACGGCGCCGGGTGCGTCGGTGCCCGTTCCGTCCCGGTGTGTGAAGGACGTCATCGAGTCCGCGGAGGGCTGCCCGGGCGACTGCATCTTCGTGGAGAAGCCCGACGGCACCCAGGTCGCGGGCCCGCCCGGCGACTAGCGACCCGCGCGGTCCGGCCCGGGGTCGCCCCTTCAGCTTTCGTGATCTTGGCTGCGTTCGTGCAAGCCGAGCAGCACGAACGCAGCCAAGATCACCAAGAACGGACCGCGTCGCAGACCTGCTAGCGAACGTGCGGCGCGCACCGCTCGCACGGACGCAGGCCGATGTCGAGAGCCTCGGCGACCGTCAGCGGCGCGGGTTCGTTGTCCGGGATGTCACGGACGAGGTTCGCCTCGTGCACGGCGTCGAACATGTAGCAGTCGCGCTCGTGGAACACCTCGCTCGTCGGCAGGACCCACACCCTCCGATCGGGAGGTGCGACCGGCGTCGGACGGCACAGTGAGCACTGCTCGCGCATCAGGTCGTGCACGCAGCGTTCCTCGGCCATGGTGTTCTCCCCCGGTTGGCTGACCCGAGCCTACCCGCCGAACGTGATGGCGAACGCCAGCATCTCGACCGGCGCCGTGACCCCCGGGGCGCTCTGGATGTACTGGACCTCCTGCTCCCCCGACGGCGGCAGCGCGCCGGCGCCGAAGTGCCACCACTCGGCCGCCCAGCCGCCGCCCTTCCCCGTTCCGTGCGACCACCCGCGCCCGTTCACCGGACACGGCACGCTCGAACCCTCGTGGGTGAGGCAGATGCTCGAGGTCGTCGACAGAGCGTCCGGCGCGTCGATCCACGCGCCGACGGTCGTCCTGGAGCCCTGGCGGACGCGGAACGACAGGTACTTCTCCCCAGCGTGGTCGGCCGGCGTCGTCCGTACGTCCACGACGCGCCCCCAGGAAGGCACGGCGCGCCGCGGCGTCAGCGTGAGGCCGCGCGGGAGGCCGTCGACGCGGACGCGGACCTCGCTGGCGCCGTCGGTGACGAGATGGATCCGGTACCGCCCGGGCCCGAAGCGCTTCGCGTACGCGTCGAAGCCCATAACGTGGCGCTTGCCCTGCGGCGTGTCGGTGGCGGGGATCGTGTAGAAGCCGGTCGCCTCGTGCGGCTCGCCGATCGGCTCGATCCAGACGCCGGCGTACGTCCCCCGCGTCGTCACGCGCGGCGCGGTGAACGTCGACTCGAAGACGCCCATATGGGCGACGAACGTGCTCTTGATCGTGACGTCCACGGACGCCGACGAGGAGCCACGCACGACGAGCATCCCCTGGGGCGGGGCGGCCTCGGCGGCCATCGGTGCGAGGCCGAGCACCAGCAGCAGTCCCCCGAGGAGCGCGCGTAGCCGCACGTCGTACCCCTCTCGTCCCGGCATGCGTTCGACGGGCGCGGCGTCCGCGCCTGCCTAGGAGAGAGCCCGGGCGCGACCGCGGGGTTCGGGACCGGGCTAGAGCGTCCGCGTGAACTGGATCGGCGCGGACCACACCGACGTGTTCGCCCCGGCGTCCACGGACAAGGCGAGCACGCACGGCACGCCGGAGTACATGTCGAACGTGTTGGTCCTCGCGTCGAAGTAGTACCGGGTGGACGTCGTCGCACTCTCCACCGTGAGCATCGTGCAGACGTAGTAGTCCCCATCCGGCGCCGTCGAGTAGGAAGCGGGGGCTGGTCCGATGCTCGCGACCGGTCCGCTCGCGCTGGAGATCGCGAACTTTCCTGACGCGTCCGCGTGCGTGGGATCACCCCCGCCGATCCAGCACGTGATCGCGACCTTGATCCCGGCGGCGAGGGACGGCGCGTCGGAGACCGCGACGGGGCCGGCGGTGACCGTGCCCGCGGGCGAGCTGGTCGACGGCCAGTCCATGGCGCAGGTCCGCCCGGTGACCGTCGTCGTCGCCGCGGACGCGGGCAGGGCGGTGGCCGCCACGAGCGCGGCGGTGAGCAGGACGAGACGCATGGTTCCCCCATGGCCGAAATGTCGGGTTCGCGGACCCTACTGCTTCGGCTCGGCGGCGTCGACGGTGTCCATGCCCTTCGACGGGCGGCGTCGTACGGGAGGGGGCGCGACGCCGTCGGCGAGCCGCCGCGCGAACGCGAGGAACGCCGTGTGCCCGATCATCCGGTGGTCGGGACGTACGGCGAGCCCCTCGACGTGCCACGTCCGCACCAGCGACTCCATGGACCACGGCTCGGTGAACGTCCCGTGCGTGCGCAGCGCCTCGACGGTCTTCGAGAGCTGCGTGGTCGTGGCGACGTAGCAGCAGACGACGCCCCCGGGCACGAGCATCCGCGAGACCGTGTCGAGCACGTCCCACGGCGCCAGCATGTCCAGTACGACGCGGTCCACGTCGGTGTCGGCGGCGTCGGCGAGGTCGCCGACGGTGAGCCGCCACTGTGCGGGCTCCTCGCCGCCGAAGAACGCCGCGACGTTCTTGCGCGCCACGTCGGCGAACTCGGGACGGAGCTCGTACGAGCTGACGGCGCCGGACGACCCGACCGCGCGCAGCAGCGAGCAGGTCAGCGCGCCGGACCCCGCGCCCGCCTCGACGACCCGTGCGCCTGGGAACACGTCGGCGTAGCCCACGATGAGCGCGGAGTCCTTCGGGTAGATGACCTGCGCGCCGCGCGGCATGGAGAGCACGTAGTCGGACAGCAGGGGGCGCAGCGCGAGATAGGTGGTGCCGTTCGTCGACTTCACGACGACACCCTCGGGCCCGCCGATGAGGTCGTCGTGGGCGACGATGCCGCGGTGCGTGTGGAACTCGCCGCCGGGCTTCAGCGTGATCGTGTAGAGCCGGCGCTTCGGGTCGGTGAGCTGGACGCGTTCGCCGGGCTGGAGGGGACGCGTCACGAGGGCCGGGTGCCGATCGCCAGCGCGATGACCGACTTCGACCGGCAGAACGCGCACGTGTCCGACGGCGTCGCCGACCCGCACTCGACGCAGGAGTTGAGCTCGGCGCCGTCCCCGGGGAAGTGCGCGCGGCCCTTCTCCAGGAAGCCGAACAGGAAGTTGTGCTTGGTGCCGGGCGACTGCGACTCCAGCGTGTCGAGCAGGCCCTTGTACTTCATCTGGGTGTTGCCCTCGACGAGCGGGCACTCCTCGACGACGTACTCGATGCCCTTGAGGACGCAGTACGCCGCCGTCTCCCGCTCCGCGACGCGGTACAGCGGCTTGACCTTCTTCACCAGGCTCGGGTGGGTCGCCTCCAGGACCGGCGACTGCCGCGCGAGGAAGTCGGTCTCCCAGCGCAGGACGTTGCCGAGGAGGACGGCGACCTCGTCGTCGAGGTTGTGGCCGGTGGCGACGACGTCGTAGCCGTGCTCGCGGGCGGCGGCGTTGAACAGGTGCCGCTTGGACAACCCGCAGATCGCGCAGGCGGGGCGCTTCTTGGTCGCGGCGGCCTGCGGGATCGTGAAGCCCGCCCGCTCCTCGACGTCCACGACGACCAGCTTGGCGCCGCGCGCGTCGGCGAACTCCTGGCAGACCTGCTGGGAACGCGTGCTGTAGCCGCCGATGCCGAGCCCGAGGTACAGCCCGTCGGCGGTGTAGCCGAGGTCGAGCAGCAGGTCCCACAGCGCCAGCGAGTCCTTGCCGCCGGACACCGCCACGAGGATCCGGTCGGTGTGCCCGAACATCGCGTCGTGCCGGATGGCGCGCGAGACGAGGTTGCGGACGTACGACTCGGTGAAGCAGTCGCCGCAGAACGCCGCGTTGGCGCGCGGCACCTCCACGACCGCCCGACCGCGGCACCGGGTGCACTTCATGGCGCTCAGCGTAATCGCCGCGAAACTTGTCACACCGCCGGGGTACGTTCGGGTTCATGCTCTCGTCGTCCCGCTTCCGCTCGCTGTGGCGCGTGCGGACCTACGTCCGGCCGTACTACGGACAGATGGTCTTCATGGTGCTCTCGGCGTTCGTCGGCATCGGCGCGGGCATCCTCATCCCCGTCGTCACCAAGTCCGTCATCGACGGGCCCGTGGCCAACGGCGACTCCTCCGGCCTGGTCCGCCTCGGCCTGCTGGCGCTGGCGCTGGGCGTCGTGGAGGCGTTCCTGGCGTTCGTACGGCGGTGGACCCAGTCGACGTCGGTGCTCAAGATCGAGACCGCGATCCGCGACGACCTCTACGCCCACCTCCAGCGCCTCCCCGTGGCGTTCCACGACCAGTGGCAGACCGGCCAGCTGCTCTCCCGCGCGACGACCGACCTCGGTGTGATCCGGCGGTTCATCGGCTTCGGGCTGGTGTTCCTCGTCGTCAACATCGCGACGTTCCTCACCGTCGTCGGCCTGCTCATCGGTCTGTACGCGCCCCTCGGCTTCGTCGTCGCGGGGTCGCTGCTGCCGATCGTCTGGCTCTCGACGCGGTTCGAGCGGGAGTACGCCGTCGTCGCGCGCCGCGTCCAGGACCTCCAGGGCGACCTCGCCACGCTCGTCGAGGAGTCCGCGACCGGCATCCGCGTCGTCAAGGCGTTCGGGCGGCGGCGGCTGATGTCCGCGCAGTTCGAGGAGGGCGCCGACCGGCTCTACGACGGCGCCACCGAGATCGTCAGGCTGCGCGCCAAGTACTGGACGCTGTTCGAGCTCATCCCCAGCGCGACGCTCGGCGCGGTGCTGCTGTTCGGCTCGCTGGCCGTCGGCCGCGGCGACCTGACCATCGGCGGGCTGGTGGCGTTCATGTCGCTGCTGCTCTACCTCGTCTGGCCCGTCGAGGCGCTCGGCTGGATCCTCGCGACCGCGCAGGAGGCGGCGACCGCGGCCGACCGGCTGTACGAGGTGTTCGACACGGAGCCCGCGGTGGTCGACCGGCCCGGCGCGGCGGCCCTGTCCGATCCGGAGGGGCGGCTGCGGCTGGAGGGCGTGTCGTTCACCTATCCGGGCCAGTCATCGCCTGTGCTCCGCGACGTGTGGCTCGACGTCGCGCCCGGCGAGACCGTGGCTCTGGTGGGCATCACCGGCTCCGGCAAGACGACGCTCACGGCGCTCGTCCCCCGCCTCTACGACGTGACCGACGGCCGCGTCACGATCGACGGCATCGACGTCCGCGACGTCACCCTGCGGTCGTTGCGGCAGGTGGTGGCGACGGCGTTCGAGGAGCCGATCCTGTTCTCGGCGTCCGTCCGCGAGAACCTCCTCCTCGGCACCCCCGACGCCACGGAGTCGCAGATCGCGGAAGCGCTGTCGCTGGCGCAGGCGGAGTTCGCGTACGACCTCCCGTTCGGCCTCGACACGCGCGTCGGCGAGCAGGGCCTGTCGCTCTCGGGCGGCCAGCGGCAGCGGCTCGCGCTGGCCCGCGCCGTCATCGGCAGGCCGCGCGTGCTCGTGCTCGACGACCCGCTGTCGGCGCTGGACGTCCACACGGAGGCGCTGGTCGAGGAGGCGCTCGCGCGGGTGCTGCGCGGCACGACCGCGCTCGTCGTCGTGCACCGGCCTTCGACGCTCGCGCTGGCCGACCGCGTCGCCCTGCTGGAGAACGGCACCATCACCGCCGTCGGCACGCACCACGACCTGCTCGAGCAGTACCCGTCGTACCGCGCCATCCTCTCCGCCGAGTCCGAATCGCTAGCCGAGGCGCCGCCGGGCGGCGTTCTCGGTCGCTCGCGTGCGGAGCACGGGTCGCTCCCTGCGGCCTTGCCCGACGACGCCTCGCCGTCGCGTATCAGCGCGGGCCGGCCCGATGCTGGGACGGCATCGTGACCGCCGCGGCTCCCCCCGTCGAGGAGTGGCGCGGTGTCGGGACCGAGCGCGACGACGACGTCGCGTCCGACGTCTCGCTGCTGCTGCGTGACCGTTCGCGGCGGCTGCTGCGCTCGCTGCTGCGCCCGCACAAGCGCCGGATGTGGCTGCTCGCGCTCGTCATCCTCGTCGAGAACGCCGCCGCCATGGCCGGCCCGTACCTCGTCAAGGTCGGCATCGACGACGGCCTGCCCCCGGTGGTGGCGGGAGGCTCGGCGACGCGGCTGTTCGTCATCGTGGGGCTGTTCCTGGCGACGACCGCGGTGCAGGCGTGGATGCACCGGCAGTTCCTCGTCCTCACCGGGCGCACCGGCCAGGAGGTCCTGCGGGAGCTGCGGCGGCGGGTGTTCGACCACTTCCAGCGGCTGTCGCTGTCGTTCCACGAGTCGTACACCTCGGGTCGCGTCATCTCCCGCCTGACGTCCGACGTCGACGCCATCAACGAGCTGCTCGACACCGGTCTCAACGGCCTCGTCCGCGCCGTCCTCTCCGTCGTCAGCATCGGCGTCATCCTGCTGCTGCTCGACCTGCCGCTCGGCGTCGTGACGCTGCTCTGCTTCCCCGCGCTGTGGTGGCTGACGCGGTGGTTCCGCAAGCACTCGGCGGCGGCGTACCGGCGCACCCGCGAGGCCGTCGCGCTCGTCATCGTGCACTTCGTCGAGTCGCTGGGCGGCATCCGCGCGGTGCACGCGTTCCGCCGCGAGCCGCGCAACCAGGCGATCTTCGAGGACGTCGACGACCAGTACCGCCTCGCCAACCTGCGGTCGTTCCAGCTCGTCGCGATCTACGGCCCCACCATCAAGCTGCTCGGCAACGTCACCATCGCCGTCGTCCTCCTGTACGGCGGGTCGCGCGCCATGGACGGGCACGTGAAGGTCGGCGTGCTGGCGGCGTTCCTGCTGTACCTGCGGCGGTTCTTCGAGCCGATGCAGGAGCTGAGCCAGTTCTACAACTCGTTCCAGTCCGCGGCCGCCGCCCTGGAGAAGCTCGCGGGCGTCCTGGAGGAGCAGCCGTCCGTGCCCGAGCCCGCGGTGCCGGCATCGCTCCCGCCCGCGCGGGGGGCGGTGACGTTCAGCGGGGTGCGGTTCGGCTACCGCGGCGACACGGACGTCCTGCCGGCGCTCGACCTCGCCATCCCCGCGGGCCAGACCGTCGCTTTGGTCGGCGCCACGGGGGCAGGCAAGACGACCATGGCGCGGCTGCTGGCCCGCTTCTACGACCCGCTCGAGGGCGAGGTGCTGCTCGACGGAGTCCCGCTGCACGCGCTCACCGAGGAACGCCTCCGCCGCGCCGTCGTCATGGTGACGCAGGAGTCGTTCCTGTTCTCGGGGACCGTCGCCGACAACATCCTGTTCGGACGTCCGGAGGCGACCCGCGCCGAGGTCGAGGCCGCCGCCTCGGCGATCGGCGCGCACGAGTTCATCACCCGGCTGCCCGACGGCTACGACACCGACGTGCGCAAGCGCGGCGGGCGGCTGTCCGCGGGGCAACGCCAGCTGGTGGCGTTCGCGCGGGCGTTCCTCGCGGACCCCGCGGTGCTGATCCTCGACGAGGCGACGTCGTCGCTGGACGTGCCCTCGGAACGACTGGTGCAGCGCGCGTTGCGCACCATCCTCGTCGACCGTACGGCGCTGATCATCGCCCACCGGCTCTCCACCGTGGAGATCGCCGACCGGGTCCTCGTGCTCGACGCGGGGCGGATCGTGGAGGACGGCTCGCCCCGCGAGCTCATCGCGAGCACAGGGGCGTACGCCGACCTCCACCAGGCCTGGCTCGACTCCCTCGTCTGACCCGCCCCGCCCCGGCTCCCCTCGCCTCCCCCCAGAAGGTGATCACCTGTGTCCCCTCAGCGGCTTTCGGCCGGGCACGGCCTTTCGGCCGCACGAGAGGGGACACAGGTGATCACCAAGGGGGGGTGACGTCAGCCCCCCGAGATGACCGGCCTGACCTCGACTGTGTCGGTGTCCTCCACGGTGTCCTCCCGGGTCAGGAGCTCGCGGCCCCTGATCACCAGCACCGCGTCGGGGTGGAGGCCGACCTCGACCAGCAGGTCCCTCACGCGCTTGGGGCCGTCCACGGAGATCTCGCGGTCGGGGTTGCGGAGCTTGACGATCACGTGGCGTCCCTTCCGTCGAGCGCCCGCGCCACGTCGTGCGCGGAGAGAACGCCCTGCACCTCGCCGTCCGCCCCCGCCACCAGGTACTCCGTCGCCGGCGTCGCGCGCATCCGTTCCAGGAGCTGCTCGCCCGTCAGCACCGGCGGCAGCACGAGGCCTGGCTCGATGCCACGGGTCACGTCCCCGACCGTCACCCAGGGCCGCCGCTGCTCCGGTACGGCCGCGAGCGCGTGGCCGGAGATGACGCCGGACGGCGCGCCGTACGCGTCCACGACCACCAGCCGCTGCCCCGCCTCGACGGCACGCCGCAACGCCTCGGCCAGCGGCAGTGACGCGACCACCGGCAGCGCGGGGCGTACGAGCGCGCGGACGTCGATGCGCTCCAGCCGCTCCAGCACCTGCGCGCGACGGCCGAGGGCGGTGGCATTCGTCCAGAGGAACGCCGCGATGAGCAGCTCGAAGAACCCCATCTGGTCTCCGCCGCCGATCCGCAGCAGGCCGACCGCCGCCGCGAGCAGCGCGACCGACTGGCCGCCGCGTACGCCGGCGCGGGTGCCGGTGTGCCGGTTGCGGGTGACGTGCCAGACGCCGGCGCGCAGGATCCGGCCGCCGTCGAGCGGCAGGCCGGGGAGCAGGTTGAGGACGCCGAGGACGGCGTTGCTGACGGCGAGGTAGGCGGCGAGGCGGTACACGTAGCCGCCGTCGGGCGCGGCGGACGCCATCACTGCCGCACAGCCGGCCAGGAACACCGACACGAGCGGCCCCGCGACCGCGACGAGGTATTCACCGGCGGGCGTCGGCGGCTCGCGTTCCATCTCGGCCATCCCGCCGAACAGGAACAGCGTCACCCGCTTGATCGGGATGCCCAGCCACAGGGAGATCGCCGAGTGGCCGAGCTCGTGCGCGAGCACCGACGCCGCGAGCAGCACGGCGGCGAGCGCGGCCATGGCGTAGTCCGGGGCCATCGGGGTGGAGGGGTACGAGAAGTACGGCGCCACGGCGAACGTGATGAGCACCCCCGCCGCGACCCAGCTCGGCGCGAGGAACACCGGGATGCCGAACGGGCGGCCGAGCGGCACGCCGGGGCGGCGTTCCGCGCGGCGCGTCTCGGACATGCCCCGATGCTACGTGCGGAGGGCGCTCGCGTAACGCACGAACGCCCCGGCGACCACCGGACCGTTACCCAGGGCGGCGGCGACGCGCTTCACGTGCGTGGCCGCCACGCGCCCGCCGAACGACAGCCGCCACGCGGCGTACGCCTCCGCCGCGGGGAACGGCACCGCCACCGTCTCCTCGCTGGCGTGCTGCACCCGCAGCCCGGCCTCCGTGAGGAGCGCGCGCAGGTCGAGCATCCGTACGGCGCCCCCGCGCGCGACGCCGCGGACCGCGCGTTCGGCGTCGTCGTCGGCGAACGCGCCCCACGCGCACAGCGCCACCCGCCCGCCGGGGACGAGCACGCGTGCCCACTCGGCGAGCGCGGCCGGCACGTCGGCGACCCGATGGGAGGCGCCGCAGACGACCTTCGCCGCGCTCTCCCCGGCGAGCGGCAGGCGGGTGGGCGCGCCGCGTACCCAGCGGACGGCGGAGGGGCGGCGGTCGCGGGCGTACGTCAGCAGGCCCTCGTCGGCGTCGACGCCGTAGACCCGGCCCGTCTCCCCCGCCGCCGCGCCGAGCGGGTGGGTGAGCAGCCCGGCGCCGCAGCAGACGTCCACGACGGTCTCGCCCGTACGCACCCCGGCGAGCGCCAGCAGCGTCGCGGCGACGGGGAGGAGCGACGGGCTGACCAGCGCGGCGCGCGCGGCGGCTTCGGCCCGCATGTCCCTCCTCGCGTCGCGGCGCGCGGGTGCGCGCAGGTGACAGGATGCCGCCCCGGCGACGGCAGCGGGAGGTGACCGGCTCGTGCGGTGGTGTTCGTGGACCGGCGAGGAGGGCGGGACGGGGCGGCTCGGCGCGCTCCGTGAGCGCGACGGCGAGGAGTGGCTGCTCGACGTCGCGAGCTGGGCGGCGAGCCGCGAGGCGACCGCGCCGGCCGACCTCGTGGACCTGCTGGAGGCGAGCGAGGCGACCCAGCAGCGGGTCACCGAGCTGGTCGAGACCGCGAACGACGACTCCCCCGGCTGGCTCCGCCCGGCGTCCGTACGGATGCTGGCGCCGTTGCGCGCCCCGAACTCGCTGCGCGACTTCCTCGCGTTCCGCGACCACGTCGAGCGCGGCGCGGCCCGGCGCGGCACGACCGTCCCCGAGCCGTGGGACCGGCTGCCCGTCTACTACAAGGGCAACCGCCGCTCCATCTCCGGCGACGGCGACGAGGTGGCGTGGCCGTCGTACACCGAGCGCCTCGACTACGAGTGCGAGATCGCGGCGGTCGTCGGCCGCGGCGGGCGCGATCTGTCCGAGGACGACGCGCGGGCGGCGATCTTCGGCTACGTCGTCATGAACGACTGGTCCGCCCGCGACATCCAGCGCGACGAGATGGCCTGCTGGCTGGGGCCGGCGAAGGCGAAGGACTTCAACACGTCGTTCGGCCCGGTGCTCGTCACCGCGGACGAGTGGGATCCCGAGGACGACCACGAGATGACCGTCACGGTGGACGCCGAGGTCTGGTCGCGCGGGACGACGGCAGGGCGGCGGTGGACGTTCGCGCAGATGCTCGCGCACGTCAGCCGCGACGAGGACGTCTACCCGACGGACGTGCTCGGGTCGGGCACGTTCGGCGGTGGGTGCGGCCTCGACATCGACCGCTGGCTCGCCCCGGGCCAGACGGTCACGCTCGCCGTCGAGGGCCTCGGCACCCTCACGAACCGCGTCGTCCGCTGACGGCGGCGGTCAGTACCGCTCGTACCGCCGCCGCGACGCGCTCCTGTCGGCGTGCTCGACGGTGCGGTAGTCGGTGAGCCGCCCGCCCCACCGCGCCATCGGCGTGTCCGCCACCACGGCCAGCGCGACAAGCGCGAGAACGAGCGCGAGCGGAACGTAGACGCCCGGTCGCGGCCCCCAAGGCGGCACGACGGACGCGTAGAGGACGCCGAAGGCCACGGCCAGCGCGCCGACGACGACCGTCGTCCGTGTCCACGACGGCGCGTATGCCGCGCTGACCACCGGCCGCGCCGCCACCAGCGCGAACACCACCGCCGCCGCGAACGCCCCGCCCCACCACGACGACGGCACGACGACCGCCAGCACGCCGAAGGCCACCGCCGCGGTCACACCGGCCAGCCATCCCGCGTGCCGCGTCACCCGTCGACCAGGCCCATCCCGCGCGCCCACGAGGTCGTGTACGCCGGGTCCTCCGCCTCCTTCGCCTCGTTGCTCACGGACAGCGGCGCCGTGCACTCGACCATGACGGCCAGCTCCTCGGCCGTCTCCTTCGCCGCCGCCCGCTCCGCCGCGCCGGGCTGCGGCCCGTGCGGCGCGCCCTGCGGGTGCAGCGACAGCCAGCCCTCGCCGATCCCCTTGCGCGAGAAGAAGTCGCCGCGGCTGTAGAAGATCACCTCGTCGTTGTCGACGTTGGCGTGGAAGAACGGCACCCGCAGCGACTCCGGGTCGGTCTCGAACGGCCGCGGGACGAACGTCGCCACGTCGAAGCGCCCGCACCGGAACGTCGTGTGCACCGACGGCGGCAGGTGGTACCGCGCCGACACCACCGGCCGGATGTCGGAGGTGTGCAGCCGGAACGGCGCCAGGTCGCCCGCCCACCCGACCGCCGTGAACGGGTTGTGCGGGTAGGTGAACGTCGTCCACGCGTGCAGCCGCTTCACACGTACGCGCCAGCTCCCGTCGCCGTCACCCGTCCAGTCCGCGGGCGGCTCGTCCCACGGCGTCGGCGTGACCAGCACCTTCGGGTCCACGACGGCGTGCCGTCCCATGAGCCCGAAGTCCGGCATCGTCACCGCGGCCGCCGACTCGATGACGAGGAGGAACGACTCCCCGCCGGACGGCACCCAGCGGTGCACCGTGCCCTTGGGGATGACGAGGTAGTCGCCGGCGTCGTACGGCAGCGGGCCGTAGTCGGTCTGCAGCACGCCCGAGCCGTGGTGCACGAACGCGATCTCGTCGCCGTCGGCGTTGCGCGAGGCGTACGGCACCGCCTCGGCCCGCCGGTCGACCCGGATGCGCAGGTCGTCGTTGTAGAGGACCTCGGTCTCCTCGCCGGAGAGGCGGTTGAGGTCGTACGCGCTCGGGCGCAGAGGCCCGTCCACGTCGACCCACGCTGTCGCGGGGATCGTGCGGTAGAGGTGCGACACCGGCCCCGCGAACGCCGCGCGGCCGTGCTCCTCCTCCGTCAGGTCCGCCGGGATGCCGACGTGGGTCGCCTTCGCGACGCGGCCCTTGCTCTCCATCACCATGCCGCGAATCGTACGGCGGCCCAGGGACAGGAAAGCCAGACCCTTCCGCCGATCTGTGGACAACAGCCGCCGATCGACACGGCCGTCCACAGATCGCGCGGCGGTCACTGTTTTTGTCACACCCCCTCTTTATGGTGATCCCATGACCGCGATCGACGAGCGTCCGGCGCTCGCCACCCTCAGCCCGTCACGGGGCAGCGACTTCAAGTCGTGCCCTCTGAAGTACCGGCTGCGCGTGGTGGACCGGCTGCCCGAGGCCCCCACGCGCGACGCCACGCGCGGGACGGTCGTGCACGCGGTCCTGGAGCAGCTGTTCGACCTGCCGGCGTCCGAGCGCACGATCGAGCGGGCGGGCGACCTCCTCGCACCCGCGTGGGAACGCATCGCGGCCGCCGAGCCCGACGTCGCCGCGCTGTTCGAGGCGGACGACCCCGACCTGGTCGCCTGGCTCGAGTCGGCGCGGGTGCTCCTCGGCAACTACTTCGCCCTCGAGGACCCGGCCCGCCTCGAGCCCGCGGAACGGGAGCTCTACGTCACCCACGAACTGCCCGAGCTGGGCGTACGCCTGCACGGCTACGTCGACCGCCTCGACCGATCGCCCACCGGGCGCGTCCGGGTCGTCGACTACAAGACGGGCAAGGCGCCCGGGGTGGCGTACGAGGCGAGCGCGCTGTTCCAGCTCAAGTTCTACGCGCTGCTGCTGTGGCGCTCCGAGGGGGTCATCCCCGAGGCGCTGCGGCTGATCTACCTGGGCGACGTCGTCACGGTCGACTACCGGCCCGACGAGGACGAGCTGCGCCGGTTCGAGCGCACGCTGGTCGCGCTGTGGCAGGCGATCAAGCGGGCCAACGACACCGGCGACTGGCGGCCGCGGCGGTCCGCGCTCTGCGGCTGGTGCAGCTTCCAGGCGTACTGCCCCGAGTTCGGCGGCACGATCCCCGACCTGCCACCGCCGCGGGCGGAGCCGGTCGCCGAGCCGGTGGCTCAGACAGGTCCGGAGAACGTCCCCGCGTAAGGCGTGACCTTCGTCACGACTTGTCGCGAGGGCTGCCCGGTGCACCCGGGTTCGCCCTGCTATGCCCGGCCGTCGCCGTGACGGACGGGAGGTATCGAAGGCGACGCCGTTCGACGCGCCGCCTACGCTCGGCGCCATGAGACGAGGAGGCACGACGATCGACGCGACCGCGACCCCAGGGACGACCACGACGAGCGCCGCCGCGCGCGCCGTCGGCGCGTCGAAGGTGTACGGCCACGGCGACACCCAGGTCACGGCGCTGCACGACGTGACGGTCGACTTCGAGCGCGGCCGCTTCACCGCGATCATGGGCCCGTCCGGCTCCGGCAAGTCGACGCTCATGCACTGCCTCGCCGGCCTCGACGACCTCAGCGCCGGCAAGGTCTACGTCGGCGACGTCGACCTCACGACCCTCGACGAACGCCGCCTCACGACGCTGCGCCGCGACAAGATCGGCTTCGTCTTCCAGGCGTTCAACCTCATCCCCACGCTGTCCGCGCTGGAGAACATCACGCTCCCCGCCGCCCTCGCGGGCCGCGAGCCGGACCGCGCCTGGCTCGACACGGTCATCGCGACCGTCGGCCTCGGCGACCGGCTCACCCACCGCCCCAGCGAGCTGTCGGGCGGCCAGCAGCAGCGCGTCGCCGTCGCGCGGGCGCTGGCCGGGCGGCCCGATATCGTGTTCGCCGACGAGCCCACCGGCAACCTCGACTCCCGCTCCGGCGCGGAGATCCTCAGCTTCGCGCGCCAGGCCGTCGACGACCTCGGCCAGACGATCGTCATGGTCACGCACGACCCGGGCGCGGCGGCGTACGCCGACCGCGTCGTCTTCCTCGCCGACGGCCGCATCGTCGACGAGCTGGCCGACCCCACGGCCGAGCGCGTCCTCGACCGGATGAAGAGCCTCGAGGGCTGATCCCGATGTTCCGGATCGCGCTCAAGGGCCTGCTGGCCCGCAAGCTACGGCTGTTCACGACGTCGCTCGCCGTCCTGCTCGGCGTCGCGTTCATGGCCGGCACGCTCGTGCTCACCGACACCATCGGCCGTACGTTCGACTCGATCTTCGCCGAGGCCACCGCCGGCACCGACGCCGTCGTCCGCGGCAAGTCCGCGATCAGTCTCGACTTCGGCACGCAGCGCGCCCGGGTCCCCGCGACCATCGTCGACACGGTGCGCGGCGTCGACGGCGTGGCCGACGCCGAGGGGCTGGTCGAGGGGTACGCCCAGATCGTCGGCCGCGACGGCAAGGCCGTGGGCGACCCGGGTCAGGGCGCGCCGACGTTCGGCCGCAACTGGCTGACCGTCCCCGCGCTCAACCCGTTCCGCCTCGTGGAGGGCGACCCCCCTGCCGCCGACGACGAGGTCGTGCTCGACCGGTTCACCGCGGGCGAGGCGGGCGTCGGCATCGGTGACACCGCGACCGTGCTCGTGGAGAAGGGCCCGCAGCGGGTCAGGGTGGTCGGCATCGCGACGTTCGGCGACGCCGACGGCAGCGGCGGCCCGACGCACGTCATGTGGACCGGCGCCGCCGCGCAGCGTCTCGTCGGCGAGCCCGGTTCGTACGACTCCGTCGCCGCGGTCGCCGACCCCGGCGTCAGCCAGGAGGCGCTGCGCGACAGGCTCGCCGCCGCGGTGCCCGGCGACACCGAGGTCATCACCGGCGAGGAGCTCACCGAGGAGAACCAGTCGATCGTCCGCAAGGCGCTCGGCTTCTTCAGCACGTTCCTGCTGACGTTCGCGATCGTCGCGCTGCTCGTCGGGTCGTTCATGATCCACAACACGTTCACGATCATCGTGGCGCAGCGCGGCCGCGAGATGGCGCTCATGCGCGCCGTCGGCGCCAGCCGCCGCCAGGTGCTCACCGGCGTGCTCATGGAGGCCGTCGCGGTCGGGCTGCTGGCGTCGGTGCTCGGCATGTTCGCGGGCATCGGCATCGCCGCCGGGCTCAAGGGCGTGCTGGCGGGGTTCGGCATCGACATTCCCGCGGGCGGCATCGTGTTCACCGCCAAGACGGCGGTCATGTCGCTCATCGCCGGTCTCGGCGTCAGCGTGGCGTCGGCGTACTTCCCCGCGCGCCGCGCGTCCAAGGTGCCGCCGGTCGCGGCCATGCGCGACCTCGCGTTCGAGCACACCGGCGGCTCCCGGCGGCGCACGATCGTCGGCGCGACGATCACCGCGATCGGGGCGCTGCTGCTCTTCAACGGCCTGTTCGGCGACGCAGGCAACGCCCTCGCCAACGTCGGCGCCGGCGCGGTCGTCATCTTCTTCGGCGTCGCCGTGCTCGGGCCGGTGTTCGCCAGGCCGGTCAGCAGGCTCATCGGCGCGCCGCTCCCCCGCCTGCGCGGCGTCACGGGCCGCCTCGCCCGCGAGAACGCCATGCGCAACCCCAAGCGCACGGCCTCCACCGCCGCCGCGCTCATGATCGGCGTCGGGCTCGTCGGGTTCATCACGATCTTCGCCGCGTCGGCCAAGACCTCGATCAACGAGAGCATCGACAAGGCGTTCACCGGCGACTTCGTCGTCGACAGCGGGACGTTCGGGTTCGGCGGCCTCAGCCCCGAGCTGGCCGCCTCGCTCAAGAAGCTGCCCGAGGTACGCGCCGCGGCCGGGTTCCGCATGGGCCAGGCGAAGATCGACGGCGGCACGCGCTACCTCGGCGCCGTCGACCCGGAGGAGTTCGGGCAGATCATCGACCTCGACATCGCCGAGGGCAGCTTCGAGGACCTGCGCGGCGACACATTTGCCGTCGACACCGCCACCGCGCGCGACCAGAAGTGGAAGGTCGGCACCGAGGTCCCCGCGCAGTTCGCGCACACCGGCGACAAGACGTTGCGGCTCGCCGCGATCTACCGGCGGGTCGACGCGGGCGGGCAGTACCTCCTGCCGCTGGAGACGTACGCCGCCAACTTCGGCCAGCAGTTCGACGCGCGCGTGTTCGTCAGCAGGGCCGAGGGCGTCACCCCCGAGGCCGCAAGGAAGGCCGTCGAGGCGGTCACCGCCGCGTACCCCAACGCCACGCTGCAGGACCAGACGGAGTTCAAGGAGGCGCAGTCCGCGCAGATCAACCAGATGCTCGGGCTGATCTACGTGATGCTCGCGCTCGCCATCGTCATAGCGTTCCTCGGGATCATGAACACCCTCGCCTTGTCGATATTCGAGCGCACCCGCGAGCTCGGCCTGCTCCGCGCCGTCGGGATGACCCGCCGCCAGCTGCGGTCGGCGGTGCGGTGGGAGGCCGTCATCATCGCGCTGTTCGGGACGCTGCTCGGGCTGGTCGTCGGGCTGTTCTTCGGCTGGTCGCTGGTGCAGGCGCTCAAGGACAGCGGCATCCACAAGCTGACGGTGCCGACCGGGCAGCTGCTGTTCATCGTGCTCATCGGCGCGCTCGCCGGCGTGGCGGCGGCGGCGCTGCCGGGCAGGCGCGCGGCGCGGCTCGACGTGCTCAAGGCGATCACGACGGAGTGACCTCGCGGCGGGGCTGCGGCACACTGGGGCACGAACGACCCCGCGTCATGCCCAAGGAGCCCGCGATGCCGTCGATCCTGCCGTCGAACCGCCCCGAGCTGCAGTACCTCTCGATGCCGACGTTCGCGAACGTCGAGGAGGAACGGCTGCACCGCAAGCAGCGGCTGGCCGCGGGGTTCCGCCTGTTCTCGAAGTTCGGCTTCGAAGAGGGCATCGCCGGCCACATCACGGCGCGCGACCCCGAGTTCCCCGACCACTTCTGGGTCAACCCGTTCGCGATGCCGTTCTCGCAGATCCGGGTCAGCGACCTGATCCTCGTCAACCACGAGGGCGAGGTCGTCGACGGCAAGCACCCGGTCAACGCCGCCGCGTTCGCCATCCACTCGCAGGTGCACGCCGCCCGCCCCGACTGTGTCGCGGCCGCGCACTCGCACTCGATCCACGGCAAGGCGTTCAGCGCGCTCGGCATGGAGCTGGAGCCGATCACGCAGGACGTGACGGCGTTCTACGGCCACCACGCGCTGTTCGACGACTACACCGGCGTCGTCCTCGACGTCGAGGAGGGCAAGCGCATCGCGCACGCCCTCGGTGACAACAAGGCCGTCATCCTCCGCAACCACGGCCTGCTCACCGTCGGGACGACGGTCGACGCGGCGGTGTGGTGGTTCGTGACGATGGAGCGCTCCTGCCAGGCGCAGCTGCTCGCCATGGCCGCCGGGCCGCGGGTGCTCATCGACGCCGACCAGGCGGGCAAGACGCACAAGCAGGTCGGCAGCGAGATCGCCGGGTGGATCTCGTTCCAGCCGCTGTACGCCCGCATCGTCCGCGAGCAGCCCGACCTCCTCGACTGATGGCGAGGACCTGGCCCCGCGACCGCCGTCCGGCGGCGATCCTGCTCGCGGGTGCCATCGCCATGACCATCCAGGCGCTCGTCATCCCGCGCCTCGACCTGCGCACGGACGCGGAGAAGGCGCCCAAGCCGTACCGCCTCCTCAGGCTCGACCCGGAGGCCCGCGCCGAGCTGCGGGAGTGCCTGGACGCCGGCCGCGACTACGACGCGTGCTTCGCCCAGATCGGGTACGAGCCGATGGTCGACGTCATCTACCGGTCCGGCAGCCGACCCTAGCCAGGCAGGTCAGGGCCCCTCCGGCGTCGTATACGGGCCTATGCGCAAGCTGCTCGCGGTCGCCGCCGCCCTCGCCCTGTCCGCCGCTCCGTCGTCCTCGGGCTCCCCTGGCCCCGGGTACCTGGACAAGACGAGCAACGTCGAGTTCGTCGCGAACATCCCGCTCGACGCCGACACGGCCGGCGCGCGGCTGCTCGGGAAGAAGTTCTACGTCCTGACCGCGAAGGGCCTGACGATCTACGACGTCAGCAACCCCACCCTGCCGCTGCCGATGGGCTTCACGCCGCTCCCGCACACGCCCAACCAGGAGCGCGAGGACGTCGACACCAACGGCAAGATCCTCGTCGCGGGGCAGTCGTACACCGGGATCCTCTACGTCGTCGACGTCTCCAACCCCAACGTCCCCACGCTGATCTCCACGCTGCGCGGCGCCGCCGGCCACACCAACACCTGCGTGCTGTCCTGCAAGTGGGTCTACAGCTCCGACGGCGAGATCGTCGACCTGCGCGACCCCAAGAACCCCAAGCTGGCCGGCAGCTGGCGCGGCGTGGGTGGCGTCACCGGCTCGCACGACTGGACCGAGGTCAGCCCCGGCCTGCTCGTGGGCGCGACCAGCCCGGTCGTCTACCTCGACGCCCGCAAGAACCCCGCCAAGCCGAAGCTCATCGCCTCCGGCCGCCTCCCCGACAGCCGCTACGTCCACGGCAACGTCTGGCCGCGCGGCGGCAAGGACCGCTTCCTCCTGGTCGGCAGCGAGAGCGGCATGATGTGCGGCGACCCCAAGGACGGGTCGTTCATGGTGTACGACACCAAGAACCACGCGAAGACGAAGAGCTTCAAGTACCTCGGCGACTACTCGCTCACGCCCGGCCTGTTCACCGAGGGCCGCGCCGAGGTCAACCAGCACTGCGGGCACTGGTTCCAGCCGCACCCGTCGTTCAAGGACGGCGGCCTGGTGGCGGTGGCCTGGTACGGCTTCGGCACCCGCTTCGTCGAGGTGACCAAGACCGGCAAGATCGTCGAGAAGGGCTGGTTCCTCGGCGGCGGCGCGGCCTCGTCGGCGTACTGGATCAGCCCCGACGTCGTCTACTCCCTCGACTACGTCCGCGGCATCGACATCATCAAGTTCGACCGCAAGGCGAAGCCGACCAGCAGCGGCAACGGCCAGTGGAACCCCGTGAGCCCGTTCGCGGCGTTCCTCGACCGCGAGCCGGCGCGCAACGGCAAGCCGTACGTCTGCCCGCTCCCCCTGTAGACCACGCGGGAACCGCGCGGCCCTGCCGCGCGTGTTAGCCGTATGAACGCAGCCCTGGCCGCCCCCGGGCGGCCGCGCGCCGAGGCCGCCGCCGCGGGCGTCGCGGAGCTGTACGCCGCGACGTACGCCCGCCTCGTCGGCGCGCTCACGGTCGCCACCGGCAGCCGAGCGGACGCCGAGGAGGTCGTCCAGGAGGCGTTCGCCCGCCTGCTGCCGCGGTGGAGCACCGTCGAGACGTACGACAACCCCGAGGCCTGGGTCCGTACCGTCGCGTTCCGCCTCTCCGCCTCCCGCTGGCGCCGCGCCAAGGTCGCCGCGCGGGCGATGGCACGGATCGGCGTGGCCCCGGACGTCGAGCCGCCCGACGGCAGCCGCCTCGACGCCGAACGGGTGCTCGAAGGGCTGCCGCGCGCGTACCGCGAGGTCCTCGTCCTGCACCACGCGCTCGGCCTGCCGCTGGAGCAGGTCGCGGCCGAGCTGCGCATCCCCGTCGGCACCGTCAAGAGCCGCCTGTCCCGCGCCCGCGCCGCGGCCGCCGCGCGCGGAGGAGACCGCCATGAGTGACTTCGACGACCTCGCCACCGCGGTGGACGACGCCGCGCGCGCGACCGTGGCCCCGCCGTTCCCCGCGATCGAACGCCGCGCCCGCGCCCGCCGCCACCGGCAGCTCGCGGGCGCCACGCTCGCGCTGGCCGCCCTGCTCACGGCGGGCGCGCTGGCCGCGCCCGGCGGCGGTCCGCGCTCGATGGAGCCCGCGGGGCCGACGCCGACCGGCACGCGTCCAACGGAGGAGCCCCTCCGCTGTGCGAACGGACAGCTGTTCGACCCGGCGCGGCCCTGCGGGGCCATCATCGTCCCGCCTGGCGACGATGGCGCCGAGGACGCCGGCACCACGCGCTGCTGGGACCCGGCCGAGCCCGGCACCGCCGGTTCGCGCACGATCGGCACAGGCAAGGCGGGCAGGACGACATGGTGGGTCGTCGCGTGGACCGGCAAGGAGGGCACGAACTGCGTCGGGTGGGTCAGCGACCCTCCCGTCGAGGTGTCCTGGCAGATGGATGCCGACAACGACTCCGGCCCCACCGGCGCGCTGAAGCCGGTGCTCTCGCGCGAGGGCATCCCCGTCAAGGGCGCCGCGGACTGGGAGTGGATGCTCTACTGGGGCGCCGTCCCGCCGGAGGTCGTCCGCATCGAGCTGGTCGACAAGGGCCGCATCGTCGGCACGCTGAAGCTCGTGGACGGCGGCGACCGCAAGTACGTCGCGGGCACCGTCCAGGCACCGGACGAGCGGCACGGCGTGCCGGTGGCGTACGACGCCCAGGGCCGCCGCGTCGACATACCCGACGGCTTCTAGACCATCGCCGCCAGCGTCGCGACGCTGACATCGGTGAGCGACGCGGCCTCGGCGTGCGCGATGCCGGGGGGCATCGGGACGACGTTCGGGACGGCGAGCACGCGGCACCCGGCAGCGACGCCGGACGTCGCGCCCGCCGCGCTGTCCTCGACCACGACGCAGTCGGCGGGGTGGGCGCCGAGGCGGGCGGCGGCGGTGGCGTACGGCTCCGGGTCCGGCTTGGCGCGCGTCACCTCGTCGCCGCCGACGGTGACGTCGAAGCGGTGCGCCCCGAACGACTCCAGCGCCGCGTCCACGAGCGCGCGGTACGACGACGACACGAGCGCGGTCGCGATGCCAGCCGCGCGGACGGCGTCGACCAGCTCGGCCGCGCCGGGCAGCACGGGCAGGTCGGCGCGGAACAGCTCGCACATGCGGGCGACGAGGCGGCGTTCGACCTCCTCGGGCGGCACCGTCGAGCCCGCGACGCCGACGAGGATGCGGCACGCCTCGTCCACGCGGCGGCCGACGCACTGCGCCTTGACGTCGAGGTTCCACGGCCCGCCGAGCCAGGCCATGATCTCGGCCTCGGCGACCGACCAGACCGGCTCGGAGTCGACGAGCAGCCCGTCCATGTCGAACAGCACCGCACGGAGACGTCCTGTGGGCGCACCCGAGGCGGTGGGCGGGACAGGCGGGACCGGGGAGACCGTCACCCGGCGCGTCCAGGCGTGGGCTGGCAAGGCCGCAGGGAGCGCCGCGTGCCTCGCACGCAAGCGACCGAGAACGCCGCCAGCGCGCGGCTGGTCGTGCCGATCACCGAGCCGCGAAGTACTTGGCCTCGGGGTGGTGGACGATGATCGCCGACGTCGACTGCTCGGGGTGCAGCTGGAACTCCTCCGACAGCTGGACGCCGATCCGCTCGGGCTGGAGCAGGTCCATGAGCTTGGTCTGGTCCTCGAGGTTGGGGCAGGCCGGGTAGCCGAAGGAGTACCGCGACCCGCGGTACGCCTGCCGGAAGACCTCGGACAGCTCCGGCGAGTCCTCGCCGGCGATGCCCATCTCCTCACGGACGCGCGCGTGCCACATCTCGGCGAGGGCCTCGGTGAGCTGGACGGACAGGCCGTGCAGCTCGAGGTACTCGCGGTAGGCGTTGCGCGCGAACAGCTCGCCGGTCACCTCGGACACGTGCTCGCCCATGGTGACGACGTGGAACGCCACCACGTCGACCTCGCCCGACTCCTCAGGACGGAAGAAGTCGGAGATGCACAGGCGCCGGTCGCGCCGCTGCCGGGGGAACGTGAAGCGGCACCGCTCGGCGCCGTCCTCGCTCAGGATGATGAGGTCGTCGCCCTTGCTGACGCACGGGAAGTACCCGTACGTCACCGCGGCGTTCATGATGCCTTCGGACTGGATGCGGGCCAGCCAGTCGCGCAGCCGCGGGCGGCCCTCGGTCTCGACCAGCTCCTCGTACGACGGGCCCTTGCCGCCACGCGAGCCGCGCAGCCCCCACTGCCCCATGAAGGTCGCCCGCTCGTCGAGGTACGACGCGTAGTCCTGCAGCGCGATGCCCTTGACGACGCGGGAGCCGTAGAACGGCACGGCGGGCACGGGCACGTCGGTGGCGACGTCGGACTTGGCGGGGAGCGTGGACTCGTCCACCTCGACGAGCCGCCGGCGAGGCGCGGGCCGCTCGGACGGCGCCTCCTTCGGCGCGTGCGGCGTCGCCGACGCCGGCACCGACCCCGGCGAGCGCTTGGCCGCCATGACGGCGTCCATGAGCCGCAGCCCCTCGAACGCGTCGCGGGCGTACGACACGTCGCCGTCGTAGACCTCGCGGAGGTCGCGCTCGACGTACGCGCGGGTCAGCGCCGCCCCACCCAGGAGGACCGGCGTGGAGACGCCGCGCTGCGTCATCTCCTGGAGGTTCTCCTTCATGATCACGGTCGACTTCACGAGCAGGCCGCTCATGCCGATGGCGTCGGCGGAGTGCTCGGACGCGGCGTCGAGGATCGCGGAGATCGGCTGCTTGATGCCGAGGTTGACGACGGAGTAGCCGTTGTTGCTCAGGATGATGTCGACGAGGTTCTTGCCGATGTCGTGGACGTCGCCCTTGACGGTCGCGAGAACGATCGTGCCCTTGCCGCCGGAGTCTGCCTTCTCCATGTGCGGCTCGAGGTAGGCCACGGCGGCCTTCATGACCTCGGCCGACTGCAGGACGAACGGCAGCTGCATCTCGCCGCTCGCGAACAGGTCGCCGACGATCTTCATGCCGGCGAGCAGCGTGTCGTTGATGATCTCCAGCGGCGGCCGCGTCTGCATGGCCTCGTCGAGGTCGCCCTCGAGCCCCTTGCGCTCGCCGTCGACGATGCGGCGCTCCAGCCGCTCGGACAGCGGCAGCGCGAGCAGCTCCTCGGCGCGCGACGCGCGGCCGGCGGCCGGGTCGACGCCCTCGAACAGGTCGAGGAACGCCTGCACCGGGTCGTACCCCTCGCGCCTGCGGTCGTAGACGAGGTCGAGCGCGACGGAACGCTGCTCGTCGGGGATCCGCGACATCGGCAGGATCTTCGACGCGTGCACGATCGCCGAGTCGAGGCCGGCCTTGACGCACTCGGCGAGGAACACGGAGTTGAGCACGATGCGCGCGGCGGGGTTGAGGCCGAACGACACGTTGGAGACGCCGAGCGTCGTGTGCACGTCGGGGTAGCGCGCCTTGAGCTGGCGGATCGCCTCGATGGTCTCGATGCCGTCGCGGCGGGTCTCCTCCTGGCCGGTGGCGATGGGGAACGTCAGGCAGTCGACGAGGATGTCGGACGTCCGCAGGCCCCAGTTGGTCGTGAGGTCCTCGATGAGGCGGTACGCGATGCGGGTCTTCCACTCCGCGGTACGCGCCTGCCCCTCCTCGTCGATGGTCAGCGCGATGACGGCGGCGCCGTGCTCGCGGACCATCGGCATGACCTTGGCCATGCGGGAGTCGGGGCCGTCGCCGTCCTCGTAGTTGACGGAGTTGATGACCGCGCGGCCGCCGAGGTGCTCGAGGCCCGCCTGGAGGACGTTGGCCTCGGTCGAGTCGAGCACGATCGGCAGCGTCGAGGCGGTGGCGAAGCGCGACGCCAGCTCGCTCATGTCGCGGGCGCCGTCGCGGCCGACGTAGTCGACGCAGAGGTCGATCATGTGCGCGCCGTCGCGGACCTGCGAGCGCAGGATCTCGACGCAGTCGTCCCAGCGCTCCTCCAGCATCGCGTCGCGGAACGCGCGCGAGCCGTTGGCGTTGGTGCGCTCGCCGATGACCATGAACGACGTGTCCTGGCGGAACGGCACGTGCTGGTACAGCGACGCCGCCCCCGACTCGTGCCGGGGCTTGCGCGGGGCGAGCTCGCGGCCGCGGACCCGCTCGACGACCTGGCGCAGGTGCTCGGGCGTGGTGCCGCAGCAGCCGCCGACGAGCGCGAGGCCGTACTCCTTCGTGAACTGGTCGAGCGCGTCGGCCAGCTCCTCGGGCGTGAGCGGGTACTCGGCGCCGTGCTTGCCGAGGGTCGGCAGGCCGGCGTTGGGCATGCAGGAGACGCCGATGGTCGAGTGCTTGGCGAGGTAGCGCAGGTGCTCGCCCATCTCGGCCGGGCCGGTGGCGCAGTTGAGGCCGATGAGGTCGACGCCGAGCGGCTCGATGGCGGTGAGCGCCGCGCCGATCTCGGAGCCCAGCAGCATGGTGCCGGTGGTCTCGACGGTGACCTGCGCGAAGACGCCGACGGACCGCCCCGATGCCGCCACCGCGCGGCGGGCGCCGACGATCGCGGCCTTGGCCTGGAGGAGGTCCTGCGCGGTCTCGATGAGCAGCGCGTCGGCGCCGCCCTCGACGAGGCCCGCGGCGTTGGCCTGGTACGCGTCGCGCAGCACGGCGTACGGCACGTGGCCGAGCGTCGGCAGCTTCGTACCAGGACCCATGGAGCCGATGACCCAGCGCGGCCGGTCGGGCGTGGAGTAGCCGTCGGCGACCTCGCGGGCCAGCCGCGCGCCGGAGACGGACAGCTCGTGGATGCGCTCGGGGATGCCGTACTCGCCGAGGTTGCCGAGGTTGGCGCCGAACGTGTTGGTCTCGACGGCGTCCACACCCGCGTCGAAGTACGCGGCGTGCACGTCCTTGACGACGTCGGGGCGCGTGACGTTGAGGATCTCGTTGCAGCCCTCGTGCCCCTCGAAGTCGTCGAGCGACGGGTCGGCCGCCTGCAGCATCGTGCCCATCGCGCCGTCGCAGACGACGACGCGCTGACGGAGCTCACTCAGGATGTCGGCCACCGGTCAAGGGTAACCGGCCCCACCGACAACTTCCGACAACGGTACGCTCCGGCGCATGAGCAGCTACAGCCGGGTGCTGGTCGGCACGGACGGGTCGGAGACGTCGTACAAGGCGGTGGACCGCGCCGCCGAGATCGCCCGCGAGAGCGGCGCGCAGCTCCTGATCGTGACGGCGTACCGCCCGCTGTCGCCGCGCGAGCAGCAGGAGGCCGCGCAGCAGCTCGGCGCGGAGGCGTACAAGATCACCGGCTCGCACCCCGCCGAGGACGTGCTGCGCGAGGCGTGCGTCCGCATCGGCGAGGGCGTCGACGTGGAGACGCTCGCGGTGCAGGGCGACCCTGTCGACGTCATCGTCAAGACCGCGCAGGACCGCAAGGCCGACCTGCTCGTCGTCGGCAACCGCGGCCTCAACAGCATCACGGGCCGCCTGCTCGGCTCCGTACCCTCCGTCGTGACGCACCGCGCGCAGTGCGACGTCCTGATCGTGGCCACGACCTGAGCGCACTCGGCAGCGGAACGCCCGTCGCGGGCGGCCGCGACCTCTCCCTCCCCGGCTCCGGCGTACGCCTCGCCGCCACCCGCTGGGCCGGCACCGGCGCCCCGGTCCTGCTGCTGCACGGCCTGGCGTCGCAGCGCCGCTTCTGGAACCTCGTCGTCCCCGACCTCGCGGGCCGTCCCGTCTGCGCGCTGGACCAGCGCGGCCACGGCGACTCCGACAAGCCCGACGAGGGGTACGACCTCTCCACGGTCGCCGCCGACGCCGCCACGGCGATGGACGCGCTCGGCTGGTCGCGCGCGGTCATCGTGGGCCACTCGTGGGGCGCGGCGGTCGCGACGACCTTCGCCGCGGAGCATCCCGAACGCGTGCTCGCCGTCGTCGCGATCGACGGCGGGCTCGGCGAGCTGGGCGAGGACGAGCCGCGCGAGGAGGTACGCCGCAGGCTGGAGCCGCCGCGAGTCGCGGTCCGCCCCGAGGAGCTGCCCGGCCTGCTGCGCGAGAACAGCGAGCTGAAGCCGTGGTGGTCGCAGGCCGTCGAGGACGCCAAGCTGCCGCTCTTCGAGGTCTGCGACGACGGGCTGGCGCGGGCGCGGCTGACGTTCGAGCGGCACATGATGGTCGTCGACGGGCTGCTCGACTACTCCGCGCGCGACGCGCTGCCCAAGATCACGGCGCCGTACTGGGCGGTCGTCGCGCTGCGCGAGGACGACTGGTCGCAGGCCAAGGAGGCGGCGCGCCGCAGGGCCCTGGCGCTGCTCGCGCGACCTCGGGCGTTCTCCCTCCACGGCGCCGTCCACGACGTACCCTTGCAGTGGCCTGCCGTGATCGCGGGGGTCGTCCGCGCCGCGGCCGACGAGGCCGCGACTGGCGCCGGAGAAGGGCGGGGATGAGCGGCATCGTGCCGGAGCGTTCGCTGCGTTCGCCCGTGGTGATCGCGGCGTTCGAGGGCTGGAACGACGCGGGCGACGCCGCCACCGCCGCGGTCGAGCACCTCGAGCTGGTCTGGGAGGCGCGGCCGCTCGTCACGATCGACCCCGAGGACTACTACGACTTCCAGGTCAACCGGCCGACCGTGACGTTGATCGACGGCGTGACGCGCCGGATCCAGTGGCCGTCGACGCGCATGTCGCTCTGCCGGCTCGACGGCCCGCGCGACGTCATCCTGCTGCGCGGCCTCGAGCCCAACATGCGCTGGAAGGCGTTCTGCGGCGAGATCCTCGACGTGGCGATGGACCTCGACGCGGACCTGCTGCTGGCGCTGGGGGCGTTGCTCGCGGACGCGCCGCACACCCGCCCGATCCCCGTCACCGGCACGGCGTCGGACCCGGCCGTCGCGACGCGGCTCGGCCTCGACTCGTCGCGGTACGAGGGCCCCACCGGCATCGTCGGCGTGCTGCACGACCAGTGCGTGCAGCGCGGGCTGCCGTCGGTGTCGTTCTGGGCGGCGGTCCCCCACTACGTCGCGCAGCCGCCGTCGCCCAAGGCGACGCTGGCGCTGCTGCGCAGGGTCGAGGACGTGCTCGACGTGCAGGTGCCGCTCGGCGACCTGGAGGAGCAGGCGCGCGCGTGGGAGCGCCAGGTCAACGAGCTGGCCGCCGAGGACGGCGAGGTCGCGGAGTACGTGCGCTCGCTCGAGGAGCGCGAGGCGGAGACGGACCTGCCGGAGGCGAGCGGCGAGGCGATCGCGCGGGAGTTCGAACGCTTCCTGCGCCGCTCCGGCGACGACCCGACGGGCTGACGGGCCGACCGCCCGTGGCCCGGGGCGGGTGCCGTTCTGGTGCAGATCACCACGCGTGAGACCGGCGTACGAGCGGCACAGACAAGGCGGACGACCGCCGGCGAACCACCCAGCCCGGTCACGTCCGCAACCGGGAGCCTTCTCCATCCTGGCTCGCGCTGGGCCTGGATCGTGCTGGGCAGGAGCCCCTTCGGCGCTGCACCACGGCGGTCCACCCGGACGAGCGGCGCCCGCGCACCCGCGTCGGCCCAACCCTGCAGCCCAGCAGCCGGCCTCACGCGTAGTGATCTTCAAAGAACGACTGAGGCCGGCGCCGACCACGCCGTCAGGATGGACAAGGCTCCCGGTTGCGGTCCGTGCGGGGAAAGACGCGGATCGCACCCCGATGGTGCGGACGGCGTGACCGGGAACACCCCCGGTCACGCCCCGTCACCAGATGGTCGTTCCAGGCGTACTAGTAGATGCAGCGCGAGCCGCGGAACGTCAGGCAGTACCCGAGTCCCTCGACGCCGCCTTCGGTCGGCAGGTCGGGGGCCTCGGCGCCGACGACGGCACCGAGGTCCTCGATGGACAGCTCGGTCAGGGACTCACGGTTGAGGGACAGCGTGCGCTTCTTCACGACGGCTCCTTGCGGATCGAGGGGATGGGGCCGTGGATGGACTTCGGTGCCGCGGCACTACACCCCTGCGTGCGGGTCGCAGATGCCGCACACCGTGATGCCGGTGTAGCAGGTCACGTGCGTGCCGGCACCGACGACCGAGCGCAGCTCGTCGGCGGCCAGCTCGGACAAGGTCTCCGCGCGCAGGACCAGGGTCCGCTTCATGGGGATCTCCGTTCGGGTGGAGCGGGGCTACGCCCCGGCGCAGGTCTGGATGCAGCTCGTCCGCAGCGTGAGGCAGTCCCTGACGGGCAGCGTCGGCGTCGGCTGGCAGTAGTCGATCGTCTCGTGCGTGCAGTCGTTGGTGGCGACGCAGCCGGCGTGGGTGCCGCCGACGACGCCGTACAGCTCGTCGGTGGTCAGCTCGGCCAGGGTCTCGCGCCGGAGGCGGAGGCTGCGCTTCATGCGTGGGCTCCCGGGGTGTTAACGAGTCTGGATGCAGGGGCTGGTGTCGAGCGTGAGGCAGGGCAGCAACGGCGTCGTGGGGCAGCGCGCGTCGAGCGACGGACCGTGCGTACAGCCGTCGGTGACGGCACAGCCGGCGTGCGTGCCGCCGACGACGGCGCCGAGCTCGCCGGACGTGAGCTCGGAGAGCGTCTCGCGCCGAAGGGTGAGGGTGCGCTTCATGGTTGCTCCTCGGGAACGGTCAGATGCAGGGGTCCATGGCCATGCTGAGGCAGACCCGCACCGGCGTGGTCGGGCAGGCCTGGTCGAGGGAGCCGCCGTGGGTGCAGCCGTCGGTGGCGGCACAGCCGGCGTGCGTACCGCCGACGACGACGCCGAGCTGGTCGACGGTGAGCTCGGCGAGCGACTCGCGCTCGAGATGGAGGTGACGCTTCATGACGTGCTCCTCTGGGGTAGGGGTCAGCAGCCGGAACGGTGCTCGGTGGGGATCGGCGGGCGTTCGATCGCGAGGTCGCAGAGGCCGCAGACCGTGAGCCCGGTGTTGCAGTTGAACGTCGTGTCGCCGGCACCCGCGACGAACGTCAGGTCCTCCGGCGCCAGCTCGGTGAGGGTCTCGCCGCGCAGCGCCAGCCGGCGCATCAGCGGGTCCCGCACGGCGAGTCGATCGTCGCGACGTCCGGGATGTCCGAGACGGCGGTCGTGACGGTGCAGACGGTGCAGAACGTCACCGACATCCCCGTGCACGTGAACTCGGTGACCGTGCCGCCGCCGGCGACCGCGGCGAGCTCGTCCGTGCCGAGCTGGGTGAGGGTCTCCTTCTTGAGGACGAGCGCGCGCTTCATGGGGGCTCCCAAGGCGTAGGGGACGCGATCGGAGGACTATGCCCGCCGGGCTAGCGGGCCAACCGTCCCTGGCTGAACCAGTACGCCGCCCCCACGCCGGCTCCTGCCGCGAGCGGCAGCACCCACTCGGCGACGCCGCCGATCTCGTACCCGAACAGCCACGCCACCTCCGCGGCGGTGAGCGCCGCGATCGTGTCCAGGGCGATGCGGCCCGCGCGGCTCGCGCCGCGCGCGGCGAGCCAGAGCAGCGGCAACGTCAGCGGCGCGGCGTAGATCCCCGCCCCGCCCATCGACGTCAGCAGCGCGAGCGCCACGACACCGAGCACGACTCGCAGCGCGGCGTACAGGTCGAACGTGATCGTCATCGCAGCACCACTCCCAGGAGCGAGTCGGACAGGCCGGCCACGAGGGCCGGCGCGGTCGCGTCGCGGCCCCCGGTGCGCAACGTCTCCGCGACCCAGCGGTCGATCGCGGCGACGGCGGCGGGGGTGTTGAGGTCGTCGGCGAGGTGGCGGCGTACGGCATCGACCAGGCCGCCCGCGTCGGGCCCGTTCGGCGCGGCAACCGCTGCCCGCCAGCGGTCGAGGCGTTCGCCGGCGGCGGTGATGTCGGAGTGGAACCACTCCCAGTCGCTGCCGTAGTGGTGGTTCAACAGCGCGAGGCGGATCGCCATCGGGTCGTGGTCGAGGCGCAGGTGCCGGACGAAGACGAGGTTGCCCTTCGACTTCGACATCTTCTCGCCGTTCAGCGCGACCATCGCGTTGTGGGCCCAGTGGCGTACGAACGGCCACACGCCGAGCGCGCACGACGCCTCCGCCGCCGACATCTCGTGGTGCGGGAACACGAGGTCAGTCCCGCCGCCGTGCAGGTCGATCGTGTCGCCGAGCGTCGCGCGGGCGATGGCGGAGCACTCGACGTGCCAGCCAGGCCGCCCCCTCCCCCACGGCGCGTGCCAGGCGGGCTCGCCGGGGCGTTCCTTCAGCCAGAGCACGGGGTCGAGGGGGTCCTTCTTGCCCGCCCGCTGCGGGTCGCCGCCACGTTCGGCGGACAGCTCGACCATGCGGTCGTACGACAGGTTGCCGACGCTGCCGAAGTGGCTCGCGGCGCCGATGGAGAAGTACGTGTCGCCGTCGACGTCGTACGTCGCGCCGTTCTCCCGCAGCAGGCCGATCATCTCGACGATCATCGGCATCGCCTCGACGGCGCCGACGAGGTGCGTGGGGGGCGCCACGTTGAGGGCGCTCATGTCGGCGCGGAACTGCTCGATCTCCCTGCTGCCCAGCGCCTGCCAGTCGTCGTGGGTCTCGGCGGCGCGTTCGAACAGCGGCTCGTCGACGTCGGTGACGTTCTGCGTGTACGTGACGTCGTGGCCGCTGTCGCGGAGGACCCGGGTGACGAGGTCGTACGTCAGGTAGGCGAACGCGTGCCCGAGGTGCGCGGCGTCGTACGGCGTGATGCCGCAGACGTACATCGTCGCGGTCGGGCCCGGCGCGAGCGGGCGGACCTCGCCGGTGGAGGTGTCGCGGAGCCGCAGCGGGAGCCCTTGGCCGCTCAGGGTGGCCGGCGCGGGCGTCTGCCAGGACTCCATGTCTCACACCCTAGGACGTGGCGCTCGGGCCGCGCGCGTCGCGAGCGGCGTCCCGCGTGCGTGTCACAAGGCGGACGAGGAGGCCGGCAGCAGCGCTGCCGGCGACGAGGACAACGCCGTGACGCGTGCGCCGGACGTCGCGCAGCAGCGCGGGGTCCGGGCGCCACGACTTTCAGAACGGCGGCCAGGGGACGGCGGGCCAGTCGGGGCTGGGGTGCGGGAAACGGTTGGTGGAGAGCAGGCGCTCGACGCGGCGTACGGTTGCCGCCACCTCGTGCTCGGCGAGCAGGCCGCGCAACGTCTCCCCGAGGCCGTTGCCGAGGTCGGCGAGCAGCGCGACGAGCACCGCGCGCTCCTCGGGCACGAGGCGTCGCCCGCGCCAGCCCCAGAGGACGGTGCGCAGCTTCGGCTCGTCGGAGAAGCAGACGCCGTGGTCGACGCCGTACACGTGGCCGCTCGGCACGGGGAGCAGGTGCCCCCCCTTGCGGTCGGCGTTGTTGACGACCGCGTCGAACAGCGCCATCCGCCGCAGCGCGGGATGGTCCTGGCGGACGAGGTCGGCGAGCCCGATGCTCTCGTCCACGTCGATCCAGAGCTGCACCATGCCCTCGCCGAGCGGGCCTTCGCGCAGCACCGTGGGCGGCACGACGTCCCATCCGGTGGCCTCGGAGACCTCGTACGCCGCCACCTCGCGGTACGCCAGCGTCCCGTCGGGGAAGTCCAGAGCGGTCGTTCGCCGCGGATCGGCTTGTAGACGCAGTGGGCTGTCAGGTCGCCCTTCGTGATCGCGGCGTAGAGGGTCGCGTTGGAGGCGTCGACCAGCCGGCCCTCGATCTCGAGGTCGCCGTCGCGGAGCAGGGCGAGGACGTCGTTCATACGACCACGTCGGCGCGCTCGTGCGGGCGGTGGGCGGCGCGGTAGGCGTCGTACGCCGGCTTGTAGCGCAGCGCGTAGCGCTCCCTGACGGCGGTCCCGAAGCGTGGCGTGTCGCGGGCGAGGACGCGGCGTTCCTGCTCGGCGGGGTCGACGTCGACGTAGACGCGTACGTCCCACAGGTCGTCGAGCTCGGGGCGGAACAGGAAGACGCCGTCGGCGATGACGGTGTCGTACGCCTCGATCGCCGCGCGGAGGCGCGGCAGGTCGAACGCGTCGGCGTAGTAGCCGCCGGGGTCGAGCCGGCCGCGCGCGTAGCGGACCTCGGGCGGGTTGAGGAAGTCGTCGGCTTGCAGGCGGGGCAGGCCCGTCAGCGCGGCGAGCTCGTTCGCGAGCGTGGTCTTGCCGGCGGCGTCGGGGCCGTCGATGCCGACCCGGCCACGCAGCAACGGCGCGAGGTCAGTGGCCGTGACCATTGAGCCGCGGGCAGACGTGGCCCTCGGGGTCGAGCGGCTGGCCGCAGAGCGGGCAGGGCGGGCGGCCCGCGGCGACGACGCGCAGCGCGCGCTTGACGAACGCCCGCGCCAGGGCGGGGCTGATGCGCACCCGGAGGACGTCGCCGTTCTCCTCGTCCTCGTCGTCGTCTGGGTCGCCCTCGCCGTCGGTCATCTCGTGCGCCTCGACGAGCACCTTGCCGCCCTCCTCGTCGCTCTCCCAGGCGATCGCGAGGGTGCCCGCGCGGAACTCCTCGAGGATCGGCTGGTCCAGCGGCGCGACGTCCTCGAGCTCCGGCGGCGGCTCGACGGGGGCGTCGCCACCGCGGCGGCGTACCTCGTCGAGGAGGTCGCCGAGCTTCTCCGCGAGCACCTGGACCTGCGTCTTCTCCAGCGCGACCGACGTCACGCGCTCGCCGTCGGTGGCCTGCAGGAAGAACGTGCGCTGGCCCGGCTGGCCCACCGTGCCCGCGACGAAGCGCTCCGGCGGGTCGAAGAGGAACACCTGTCGCGGCATGGGTGTGACCCTAGGACATGTCTCGCGAGTCCCGGCCGTCGCGAGCGGCGTCCAGGGCGGCGGATCGCCAGGCGGAGGGGTCGCCGATAGCAGCGCTATCGGCGGCGCCGACAACGCCGCGAGCCGGTGCGCTGGGCGTCGCGCAGCAGGCCGGGGGCTCGGGAGACATGTCCTGCTAACCGGCGCCGCCGCCGACGGGCGCGTCGGAGGACTTGCGCGTGCGCGCCTTGCGCTTGGGGGGCTTGAGGTCGTCGGTGCCGCCGCCGGTGTCGTTGAGGCGCACGACGAACGGCCGCAGCTCGGTGTAGCGGATGACCGTGAGCGAGCAGGGGTCGGCGGTGATGCGCTGGAACTGGTCGAGGTGCAGGCCGAGCGCGTCCGCGACGATCGCCTTGATGACGTCGCCGTGGGAGACGGCGACGTAGGTCGCGTCGGGGCCGAGGGTGTCGTTCCAGTGCCTGATGGCCTGCACCGCACGGGCCTGCGTGTCGCGCAGCGCCTCGCCGTTGGGGAACGTCACCGCGCTCGGGTGCGCCTGCACGACCTTCCACAGCGGGTCCTTGGCGAGCTTCTTCAGCTCCTGGCCGGTCCAGTCGCCGTAGCGGCACTCGCCGAGGCGTTCGTCGGTCTGGACGTCGTAGCCGAGGGGCGCGGCGGTCTCGACGCAGCGTTCGAGCGGCGAGGAGACGACGGCGGCGAGCGGTACGTCCTTCAGCCTGTCGGCAAGCGCCTGCGCCTGCGCGACGCCGCGCTCGTCGAGGTGGACGCCGGGGGTCCAGCCGGCGAGGACGGGCCCGGTCATCGCGGTGAGCCCGTGGCGTACCAGCAGCAACGTCGTCACCCCCCGACCCTACGGCGCGGCGGAAGCCAGCCGTAGGCGCGTACTTGGCATGTCAGGCGACGCCGGCCGTGCTCAGCGACATCCCGAGCTGGGCGGCGGCGAGGGCGCGGCCGACGTCGGCCACCATGCGCGCCGGGCGTTCGACCTGTTCCGCGGTGAATCGCAGCGTCTGGCAGCCGGCCTCCCGCAGCAGCAGGTCCTTGGCTCGGTCGTGCAGGAACGCGCGGCGCGACAGCCTGTGCACGTCACCGTCGAACTCCAGCGCCAGTACGGGCCGCCGGTGCGTGACGTAGACGCAGTCGCTCGGCCCCGCGCCGGCCGCCACTTCCACGTCGCAGAGGGCGGGAGCGAGGCCGGCGCGCCTCAGGACGTGTACGCCGCGCGCGTGCAACGGCGAGTCGAGGCCCGCGGCGAGCTGTGCCCCGACGCGGCGTGCCCGGGCAGAGCCCTTGCTCCCTCGATGGCAGCGCGCAACGACCCGGCCGAGCAGCCGGGAGCTACCGAAACACCGGTCCTGGAGGATGCCGTGGTAGGCGGCGTCGGTGAAGTACGGCGCGACGTCGACCAGCGTGTCCGGAAGCGCCGTGACCAGCAGGCCCTCGTGGCGGACGAAACGTCGGATGCCCCAGTCGTTCACCTTGCGGACTCGCACACCGGGCGGTCGCGGGCACCACAGGTCGCGCGACACGACGACCTCGACGCACTCGGGAAGATCGGGAACGGCGCCGAGCAGCGCGGCGGCGGCAAGCCCGCCGACGGCGACCGGACGCTCGCGGCCATCGTCGCGGACGCCCGTACGGACGACCGCGCACCAGACCCGGCGTAGATCGGTGTCGGGGGCACCGCGAACGCCGACCACGGCCGGCGCGACTGTCACCCACGACCCCGACGCGACCCTGGCCCGGACCTGGGCACCGGTCAGCCCGACGCGCGCGAGCTGCGCCACGTGCGCGACGCCGTGCTGCGCCGCGAGTACCGCGCTCGCCCTGTCGATGGCCCGTTCCATCCGTTCAGGATGGCGGCCCGGACACCCTCCGGAACGGTCGCTGCCCAATCTGTGGACAACTCCCCGCCGAGCCTGGGATGCCGCAGCGTCCCGTCCGTGCGCAGGGGCATCCCAAGTTCGATTCCAGCGCTAGATGGTGCCGGGCCGTACGTCGGTCATCACCAAGATCACGATCACCGCTGCCGCCGCGAGCCGGTACCACATGAACGCCCCCAGGGTGTGCCGCCGCAGGAACGACAGCACCCCGAACACCGCGAGCGCGCCGCTCACCGCGGACGCGAGGATGCCGACCGCGAACTGCGCCTCCTGCCCCGCGAAGCCGCCGCCCTCCAGCGACAGGGCCGAGTACACGCCGGCGCCCAGGATGATCGGCAGCGACATGAGGAACGAGAACCGCGCGGCCGCATCACGCGACACGCCCAGCGCCCGCGCCGCCGTGATCGTCACGCCCGACCGCGAGACTCCCGGCATCAGCGCCGCGGCCTGCGCGACCGACATCGCGATCACCTGCGAGCGGCGCAGGTCCTCGTAGCCGGTCGCCTGCGGCGCGCGACGGTCGACGAACCACAGCAGCACGCCGAAGACCGCCAGGAACAGCGCGATCTGCCACGGCTGCCCGAAGTGGTCGGTGATGAACCCCCCGAACGCCGCCCCCACCAGCGCCCCCGGGATCGCGGACAGCACCAGGAACCAGGCGAGGCGCTCCGAAGGCGACCGGACAGAACGCCGCGCCACCGACCCGAGCCACGCCCGGATCAACGTCATGAGGTCGCGTCGCAGGTACAACGCAGCCCCGACGAACGTCCCCATGTGCAGCGCCACGTCGAAGAACTTGTTGCCCTCCTTGGCGCAGTACACCTCGTCCCAGCCCGCCCCCCACGGCACCGCGATGAGGTGCCCCGACGACGAGATCGGCAGGAACTCGCTGATCCCCTGGGTGATCCCGAGCACGGCGGCCTGGAGGACCGACAGGTTCAGCGCGACGTCAGGGGGACACGGGCTCAAGACGCGACGCCCGACAGCTCCAGCGCCTCGACCGCCGTACGCAGCGCCGCCACCCGCTCGTCCAGCGACCCCGCCGTCATCGCGAGCGAGAGCGTCGTCACCCCGGCCTCGGCGAACGCCGCCATCCGCTCCGCGACGCGTTCCTTCGGCCCGAGCAGGGACGTCGCGTCGATGAACTCGAACGGCACCGCCGCCATCGCCCCCGCATAGTCGCGCGCGAGGTACTTGTCCTGGATCTCGTCGGCCGCCGCCTCGTAGCCCATGCGGCGGGCGAGCGCGTTGTAGAAGTTCTGCTCGCGCGAGCCCATGCCGCCGACGTAGAGGGCTGCGTACGGCCGGATCGGATCGGCGCAGGCCGCGACGTCGTCACCGAGAGACAGCGGCACGGTCGGCACCACGTCGAAGCCGTCCAGCGACCCGCCGCGACCCTTCGCCAGCGCGGCGAGGTGCTCCCCCGCGTGTTCCGGCGAGAAGAACACCGCGAGCCACCCGTCGGCGATCTCGCCCGTGAGCTCGAGGTTCTTGGGGCCGACGGCGGCGAGGTAGATCGGGATGCGCTCGCGGACCGGGTGGACGATGAGCTTCAACGCCTTCCCTGGCCCGTCGGGCAGCGGCAGCGGGTAGTGCGGGCCGGGTGCCGTGAGGCGCTCGCGGGTCAGCGCCTGGCGGACGACGGCGACGTACTCGCGGGTACGGGCGAGCGGCTTGTCGTAGCGGACGCCGTGCCAGCCCTCCGACACCTGCGGCCCCGACACGCCGATGCCGAGCCGGAAGCGCCCGCCCGACAGCGCGTCGAGCGAGGCGGCGGTCATCGCGGTCATGGCGGGCGTACGCCCTGGGATCTGCATGATCCCGGACCCCACGTCGATGCGGGACGTCTGCGCGGCCACCCAGGTGAGGACGGTGACGACGTCGGAGCCGTACGCCTCCGCCGCCCACGCCACCGAGTAGCCGAGCCGGTCGGCCTCCTGCGCGAGCGCGACGCCGTCGGCGGCGTCCTGGGGGTTGGTCCAGTAGCCGAGGTTGACGCCGAGCCTCACAGGTAGCCCCCGGCCATCCCCGGCTGGGCCTGCGCGGCGCCGACCGGTGACCCCTCCTCGCGGAACGTCCGCCCCCCGAAGCGCGACTTGATCTCGTCGTCGAACTTGTCGGCGGTCGCGGCGACGTTGGCGATGGTGCGGGCCAGCGCCTCGTCGAGCTCGTCGGCGCCGATCATGTGGTCGAACCACACGGTCTTGTTGGCGACGTCGAGTGAGAACCGGCCCAGCGCGATGCCGAAGTTCAGCGCGAGGAGGTGGCGCGGCAGGTCGCCGTCGACGGGGACGTCGACGTTGGTCAGGGAGAAGACGCGGACCATGACGGCGTCGCTGACGTTGCGGATCCCGACGAACACCCGCACCGAGCCCATGTCGACGGCGTAGACGTCCTCGGGCAGCGCCTCGACCTTCTCGAACATCGACGCGAGCACCTGCTCCACCCGCGCCTTCGCGGCCGCGACGTCGAGCTGCGCGCCGGACGGCCGCCGCCCCGGCGAGCGGCGCCAGAAGTCCTCGACGCTCCCCGTCGTGGCGACCCAGTGGATCATCCCGCCGGGGCCGGCCGCCGCGTCGAGCACGAGCAGGTCTGTGACCCAGGCGAGGATCCCGCGTACGGCCTCCGCGTCGGCGCCCTCAGGCAGGCAGAGGACCCCCTCGACGGCGTCGGGGCCGTACTGCACGGTCACGAGCCCGACCCGGTCGGCCTCCCCGGCGACGACCTCCCAGGTCTCGGCGGAGGGCGTACGCAGCACGCGCCGCAGGCTCAGCGGCCCCGGCTCGGCCTCGTCGGCGGGGGCGGGCGGCTGGCCTGGGATGTCGGTCGGCGAGGTCACCGGAGCAGCCTACGTCGGAACGCCGCGCGGACCCGTTACCGTCGCAGGCATGAAGCACCGGCACCTCGGGCGCAGCGGCCTCGTCGTCTCGCGGCTCGCCCTCGGCACGATGACGTGGGGCGGCGACACGCCGGAGGACGACGCGGAGCTGCAGCTGCGGGCGTTCCGCGAGTCGGGGGGCACGCTGATCGACACCGCGGACGTGTACGTCAAGGGCGAGAGCGAGCGCATCCTCGGCCGCCTCCTCGCGAAGGACGGCGCGCGCGAGGAGGTGCTGATCGCGACGAAGGCGTTCGGCAGGACCGGGCCTGGCCCGATGGGTCGCGGTACGTCGCGCGGCCACCTGCTCGCGGCCCTCGACGCGTCGTTGCAGCGCCTCCAGACCGACTACGTCGACCTGTGGCAGGTGCACGCGTGGGACACCGCGACGCCGCTGGAGGAGACGGTGGCGACGCTCGACGTCGCCGTACGGTCGGGGCGCGTCCGCTACGCCGGCATATCGAACTTCAGCGGCTGGCAGCTCGCCAAGGCCGCCGCGATCTCGGAGACGCGGATCGTGTCGGCGCAGATGGAGTACTCGCTGCTCCAGCGCGGCATCGAGCGCGAGGTCGTCCCCGCGGCGCTGGACGCCGGGATCGGCCTGCTGCCGTGGTCTCCGCTGGGCCGGGGCGTGCTCACGGGCAAGTACCGGCGCGGCAGCGTCCCCGCCGGGTCGCGGGGGGCGAGCGAGAACTTCAGCTCGTTCGTGGAGCCGTACCTCGAGGACGACCGTACGCACATCGTCGACGCCGTCCTGACCGCCGCGGACGGGCTCGGGGTGTCGCCGGTGGCGGTCGCGCTGGCGTGGGTCCGCGACAGGCCCGGCGTCGTGGCGCCGATCGTGGGGGCGCGGGACGCGAAGCAGCTGACGCAGTCGTTGCAGGCGGAGTCCGTCGTGCTGCCGGAGACGATCCGTACGGCGCTCGACGACGTGTCGATGCCGGCCGCGTCGTACCCGGAGCGGCTGCCGTTCAACAACCAGCACGACGAGGTGGAGGACTAGGGGCGCGCGCGGAGCGCCGTCGCCCCAATGTCGTGATCTTGGCGACGTTCGTGCTGCCCGAGCGACAGAAACGCAGCCAAGATCACGAGTTCGGCGCGCGCGCAGGCGCGCCGCCTCCCGGACATGACCGCGCCCCATTCCGTGAGGGGAGCGGAACGGGGCGCGGCCGTAGGGGTGAGCGTGGCTTAGTGGGGTGGCGCCCCTGGCGTCGCGCAGGCCACGCCAGGGGCGCCGACGATCGAGCGCGCGCGACCGGTGTAGGGACCGGTGGTGGGCTCTGTCATCGGTACTCCTCGTCCGGACGCCGCGCGGGGTGGCGCGCTGGGCAGAGCGTCCGTACGCACGTCACACGGCGAGGGGGCGAGGTGATTACAGGCCGTGGTGAATTCGCCGCGGGAGCAGGCAGAAGTCGTCCGTGAGGCCGGTGTCGCGGACGCAGACGAACCCGTCGCCCTCCGCGGTGTCGCGGCCCACGACGGCGACGCCGCCGGCCCTGCCGCCGCCCACGCGGGCCAGCTCCTTCGGCTTCACGGGGGGCTTGGCGGGCGCGGCGGGCGGCGCGACCCCGGCCGCGCGCGCCACCGGCGCCGGGCGCACAGGACGAGGAGCGGGCACGGTACGGACGACCCGGCGCGCGGCGGGCACCCGCCGGCGCTCCTGCACGCTCACCCCGGACGTCTCGGGCGCGGGCTCGACCGCCGGCGGCGTGAACGGCGCCACGAGGAACAGCGCCATCGGCGCCGCCGCGATCGCGACCGTGGCGGTGACCGCGGACGGGCGCGACCGGCGTAGCATCCCGCCGACGAGCGCGACGAACGCCGCCACGCCGTCGACGAGCGCGAGCAGGCGGCGGCGGGCGCGGTGGCGGCGTACGGCGAGCTTGACGGCTTCGCGCCGGTCGGCAGGCACCTCGGTGGGCGTGGCGAGCGCGGCGCGGTCGGCGGGAGAGAGCTGGCGTACGGCGCCGAGCACGCGTCCGAGGCGGTCGCGGTGGGCGACGAGGTCGGCCACGTCGCCGACCGGCGAGTCGTGGTCGTCGGTGACGGCCGTCACCTTCGCGGCGGCCCGCGCGTTGTCCACGAGGAGGTTGAGCGCGACAGGAACGGCCCAGCGCATCAGGTCCATGGCGTCGTCGAAGACGATGCCGCGGGCGAGGACGCGCGCGGCCACCTCCTGGACGACGTCGTCCACGACGTCGCGCGTGGCGCCTCGGCTCGTCAGCAGCTTGGCGAGCCGGTGGCTGACCTCCGGCCACACCACGGAGAGGTCGTCAGCGGTAATCACGTCGTCCCGCGGCCGTGTGTCGGCCGCCCCCGCTCCCACCGGCAGGAGAGTCAATGCCACGCCCCTTCGTCCGCGCCATGCTCGTCGCCTCGGTCGCCGCCGGCCTTGCGTTGGCGGGCGCCTCCCAGGCTGTCGCCGACGACCCGCTGCACTACATCCTCGACGTCGCGGACCCGCCCGAGTGCGTCGAGGTCGAGCTGACCCCGCCCCCCGGCCTGCCGTACGACCACTCGCCGAACGTGTCGGTGTGTCCCCCCGTGCCGTCCTGACGGACTGCCCGGCCGCGCCTTACTTCGCCCGCGTTCATCCTATTCCTGCGTGGTTCGTCCCGGTTGTCGCGACACGGTGAGCAGGAGGCCTCGCGTGTGTGGCGAAGTCCGGCGCATGCGTATGCCCACGCTCTCACGCGTCCTTCTCGTCCCCCTCCTCCTCGGCCTCGCCGGGCTCGCCGCGCCGACGAGCGCCGCCGCCCCGGCCGACGGCCGCGGCGACGCGACGGTCATCGCCGTCATCGACTCCGGCTTCTCGCCGTACCACTTCGACTACACGGCCAAGCACATGCCGCAGGCGAAGTCGAGGGACCGTTCCGACGACCTGCCGCTGACGAAGTCGCCCGACACGTGGCTGCCCGGCTTCCCGAAGAAGAGCGCGTTCACGTCGTTCTCGCCGCTGAAGGTCACGCTGCCGAAGGACGAGCTCGACAACCCGAACGAGCTCTACACCGCCGACACGAAGAAGTGGGACGCGGTCAAGCCGAGCGACGACAAGGCGCTGAACTACTACTGGATGCCGGGGACCAAGGTCATCGGCGCGATGACGTTCGGCCCGACGCCGACGGGCCGCTACAACCCCGTTCCCGCGAGCGCCGGCCGGATCTACGGCAACACGTCCGCGCACGGCACCGGCACGACCAGCGTCAGCGTCGGCAACATGCACGGCACCTGCCCCGAGTGCCTCCTGGTGTTCATCCAGTACAGCGACTCAGGGTCGGCCGAGCGGGCCATCGACTGGGCCATGAAGCAGCCGTGGATCGACGCGATCTCCAACTCGTACGGCTTCAGCACCACCTACGCGGGCCGTGACCGCGTCTACAACAACTCCAACACCGCGCTCCAGCGCGAGGCGAGCTCGCGCGGGCAGACGATCTTCTTCTCCGCCGGCAACGGCATGGAGAACGCGTTCACCGTCCCGAACTCCACGCTCGGCTCCTCCCAGGAAGGCCCGGACTGGATCGTCACGGTGACCGCGACCGACCCGAACGGCGGCACGTACTCCGGCACCGGCAAGCCCGCCGACGTCGCGGGCATCGGGTCCGGCTACCCCAGCGCGTACGGCGCCACGCGGGTCGGCGCGAAGGGCGCGAGCGGCTTCAGCGGCACCTCCAACGCGACGCCGACGGTCGCCGGGACGTACTCCCGCGCCTTGTACCTCGCCCGGCGCGCCATGGCCGGCAGCAGCAAGACGCAGAAGGGCGGGCTCATCGCCAAGGGCTCGTTCCGCTGCGGCAGCGCGCGCAAGGCGTGCGAGCTCGCGGGCGGGCTGACCGCGACCGAGCTGCGCTTCCGCCTGCTGCAGAGCGCCACCTCGACCGGCAAGGGCTTCACCGACGGCCCGACCGGCCTCGTCCCGCCGGCGCCGCAGGCCTCCGACACGAAGTACGCCGCCGAGGGCCACGGCACGTACGTCGCCCGCCTCCGCGGCGACAGCGTGTGGCAGGCGGAGTTCGCGAAGCTGTGGAAGCCTCTGACGGGCACCGCCGTACCGCCGAAGCGCCCCGACGGCGAGAAGGACTGGTTCGTCGTCGACTCCTGGTGCCGCCAGCACATCTGGGGCGAGTGGACGGGCGGCTACTACAAGTCCGGCGCCGCCCTGCCAGGCCCCGACCCGACGGCACCCACCCGCACCGCCCTGCAGAACGCGTGCCAGGGCATGATGCCCCCGCCGTAGAGCAGCCAGACCCAGACCCAGACCCAGGGACGGGGCGGCGTCGCGCGCGAGCGGGGCCGCCCCGTTTTCTCGTGATCTTGGCGACGTTCGTGTCGCCCGGGCAGCAGAAACGTTGCCAAGATCACGCAAAACGGGCGCCGCGCGAGCGTCGTCGCGAACCCGCGGCAGGAACCCCGCGCGCGGTTGCCGAATGCCGTTCTCCATGGGACGACTTCGGTTTTCGCGCGCCCTTCTCGGCGCGGCACTCGTGTTCGGCGTGGTTGTGCCGGTGAGCTTCGCGCAGGCGGCACCCGTCCGCGCGCCCGGCGCCGGCGACGCGACGGTCATCGCGGTGCTCGACTCGGGGATGAGCCCGTACCACTGGGACTTCCTCGGGTCGAAGATGCCGCAGCACGTCAACCGCGACCGCAGCGACGACCTCCCGCTGAACGTCGCCCCCGACAAGTGGCTGCCCGGCTTCCCGAAGCCGTCCGCGTTCAAGAGCTACCAGCCGCTGAAGCTGACGCTCGACAAGAAGGACGACCTGCGCTCGATGTCCGAGCTGCACGCCAAGGACAAGAAGAAGTGGGACGCCTACAAGCCCAGCGGCCCTGAGGGCGTCAACTACTACTGGATCCCCGACACCAAGGTCATCGGCGCGCTGTCGTTCGAGCCCGAGCAGGCGTCGGCGAAGGCCGGCACGACCATCGGCAACGCCGGCGTCAGCGACCCGGTCGGCGTCGCGTACCCGTACGTCCCGTTCTACGGCAGCGGCGGCGGCGAGCACGGCATGGGCTCGGCGTCGGTCTCGACCGGCAACATCTACGGCACCTGCCCCGAGTGCCTCCTGGTGTTCCTCCAGTTCACCGACGACGCCAGCGGCCACCGCGCGATCGAGTGGGCGCTGAAGCAGCCCTGGATCGACGCGATCACCAACTCCTACGGCTTCCACACCGCGGGCTCGGCGTTCACCCGCGACAACGTCTACGGCGGCTCCGACACCGCCCTGCAGAAGCAGGCCAGCGACCGCGGGCAGACGATCTTCTGGTCGGCCGGCAACGGCTACGAGAACGCGTTCGTCACGCCCAACCAGACCATCCTGTCGTCGCAGAAAGGCCCGGACTGGATCGTCACGGTGACCGCCGCGACGCCCTCCGGCGCCAGCAACTACAGCGGCGCCGGCAAGCCCGCCGACCTCGCGGGCGTGGGCTCCGGCTATCCGAGCTCGTACGGCTCCGCGCGCACGACCGGCGGCAGCGCGTTCAGCGGCACGTCGAACGCCACCCCGACCATCGCGGGCACGTACGGCCGAGCCCTCTACGTCTCCCGCCGCGCCATGAAGGGCGACTCGCGGGTGCAGGCCGGTGGCGTCATCGCGCGCGGCGCGTTCCGCTGCGGCACCAAGCGGCGTACGTGCGAGCTGGCCGACGGCCGCCTCACCGCCGTCGAGCTGCGCAACCGCATCCTGCTCAGCGCCAAGCACCGCACCAAGGCGCACACCGCGGGCGGGTACGCGCCGCAGCAGTTCCAGGCCGACGAGCGGTACATGGTCGAGGGGCACGGCACGTACCTCGGCCGCGTCCAGCAGGACGACGACGTGTGGCTCGCGGAGTTCGACCAGATCCGCAAGCCGCTGTTCGGCCTCGGGACCGCGCCGACGCGGCCCGACGACGAGCGCGCGTGGTTCATCGTCGACTCGTGGTGCCGCCAGAAGATCTGGGGCGCCTGGAAGGGCGGCTACTACGTCGCGGGCAAGACCAAGCTGCCCGCCGACGACGCCGACCACCCGACCCGCGCGGCGTACCGCAACTCCTGCGAGGGCATGCAGCGTCCCCCGGGCGTGCCGCCGCTGTAGCGCGGGGGCGTCGCGCCGCCCGTGATCGTCGCGAGCGGCGTCTGGGGACGGTGCATCGCAAGGCGGGCCCTCCGACAACGCGGCGAGGTGCCGTCCCGGGCGTCGCGCAGCAGGTCGACGGGCGACGCGACGCGCCCTGGCTCAGCAGGTCCGCAGGAAGCGGTCCAGCACCCGCGCGCCGAACTCCAGCGCGTCGGTCGGAACGCGTTCGTCGACGCCATGGAACATGCCCGCGAAGTCGAGGTCGGGCCGCAGCCGCAGCGGTGAGAAGCCGAAGCCGCGGATGCCCAGCCTGCTGAACGCCTTGTTGTCGGTGCCGCCCGAGAGCATGTACGGCACGATGCGCGCGCCCGGGTCCTCGGCCCTCAGCGCGGCGCCCATCGCGTCGACCAGGTCGCCCTCGAACTCCGTCTCGAGCTCGATGTCGGTGTGGACGTACTCGACCTGGATGTCCGGCCCGAGGATCTCCTTCAGCTCGCCGTCGAACTCGTCGGCGAAGCCCGGCAGCGTGCGCCCGTCGACCTCGGCGTACGCCTCCGAGGGGATGACGTTCACCTTGTAGCCGGCCTGGAGCATCGTCGGGTTGGCGGTGTTGCGGATCGTCGCGCCGAGCATCCGCGCCAGCGGGCCGAGCTTGGCGATCGTCGCGTCGAGGTCGTCGGCGTCGAGGGTGATGCCGAGGATCTCGCTGACCTCGTCGAGGAAGCGCCGTACGGTCGGCGTCACGTGCACGGGGAAGCTCGTCGTGCCGAGCCGCGCGACGGCCTCGCAGAGCGTCGTGACGGCGTTGTCGTCGTTGATCATCGAGCCGTGGCCCGCGCGGCCCTTGGCCGTGAGGCGCATCCAGCGCATGCCCTTCTGCGCGGTCTCGACGAGGTAGAGCCGCAGGTCGTCGTCGATCTGGTACGAGAAGCCGCCGACCTCGCTGATCGCCTCCGTCGCGCCCTCGAACAGGCCGGGGTGCGTATCGACGATCCACTTGGAGCCGTACAGGCCACCGGCCTCCTCGTCGGCGAGGAAGCAGAAGATCAGGTCGCGCGGCGGGACGACGCCGTTGGTCCGGAAGTCGACCGCAGTCTTGAGGGTCATGGCGACCATGTCCTTCATGTCGACGGCGCCGCGCCCCCACACGCAGCCGTCGTCCACCTCGCCGGAGAACGGGTGGACCTTCCAGTCCTCCGCGGCCGCGGGTACGACGTCGAGGTGGCCGTGCACGAGCAGCGCGCCCCGGCTGCTGTCGGCACCCTCGAGGCGCGTGACGACCGTCGTACGGCCTGGGGCGGACTCGACGAGCGTGCACTCGTAGCCGGCGTCGGAGAGCACGGTGGCGACGTACTCGGCGGCGGGGCGTTCCTGCTTGCCGGGGTTCGAGGTGTCGATGCGGATGAGGTCCCTGCACAGCTCCACGACGTCCATCGCCCTATCTTGCCTCCATGACCTCCTTCGACGAAGGAACGGCCGTCACGCGGACCGGTGAGGACACGTTCGGCGCGGTGCTGTCGAAGGACTGGTGGGTCTTCGCCGGCGCGAACGGCGGCTACCTCGCCTCGGTCCTGCTGCGCGCGCTGACCGCGCGGGTCGACGACCCGGCACGGATGGCGCGGTCGCTCACCGTCCACTACCTGCGTCCTCCCGCGGAAGGCTCGGCGGTCGTCCGTACGCGGCTCGTACGGCAGGGACGCTCGCTGGCGACGCTGACCGCGACACTGCTGCAGGACGACGCCGAGGTGGCGCTGGCGACGGCGGCGTTCTCGGCGGCGCGGCCGTCGATGGAGTTCCACGACGCCGTCATGCCGGCCGTGCCCGGCCCGGCCGAGGCGGCGCCGACGTCGTGGCCCGCCGACATGCAGCCGCCGATCATGAAGCGGTTCGAGTACCGGCCCGTGACGAAGGAGACGGCGTTCACCGGCGAGGAGCGCGCCGAGGTCGGCACCTGGCTGCGGCTGCGGGAGCCGCGCCCGCTCGACCCCGTGCTGCTCGCGACGCTGGCCGACGCCGCCGCGCCGGCGGTGTTCCCGAAGGCGACCGGGCCGGTCGCCGCCACGACCATCGACCTCACCGTGCACTTCCGTACGCCCGCAGCCGACGACCCCGGCGACGGCTGGTGCCTGACGATGTTCCGCTCCACCGTCGGCGCCGACGGCTTCGTCGAGGAGGACGGCGAGGTCTGGTCGGAGTCCGGGCGGCTCATTGCGCAGTCGCGGCAGCTGGCCCTCGTCGTGCCGTTCGCGTGAGCAACCGGGGCGCCGGTCGGGTATCTTGTCCCGGCACCACGTCCGAGTGGCGGAATTGGCAGACGCGCTAGGTTGAGGGCCTAGTGCCCGCAAGGGCATGGGAGTTCAAGTCTCCCCTCGGACACCACGTGAGCCCATGGCATCGAGTTCGCCGTTCCCATGACCACACGCTTGTCCGGCTGAGGCGTCGCTCGCGTACGTGAGCGATGTCGAGCCCGTTCGCGACAGCGTTGACGGCTACGACGCCACGCCGAGCCGGGCGAGGGCGCGGCGGACCAGCACGTCCGCGAGGCCCGCCTGGTCGTCGTGGAACCAGTAGCCGGGCGCGGCGTTCACCTCGAGCACGACGACCTCGCCGAGCGGGGTGAGGATGACATCGATGCCGAGGATGGACGGCGCGAGCGCGGTGCCGACGCGTTCCGCGACGGCCGCGAGGGCCGCCCACTCGGCCGAGCCCGGCGGCACCGTCGACCAGTCCCGGGTCGCCGGTGACACCTGCACGCGCCCGCCCTCAGGGACGACGGTGTCGGGGTGTGCCCCCTGTCCGGCGAGCAGAGCCGACAGCCGCCGCGTCCCCTCCGCCGTCGCGTTCGCCGACTCCAGCCCGGCGAGGTCCCGCAGCGGGCGCCTTCCGTCGCCGACGACGACGGCGGGGTGCCCCTCGCTGATCCGGAGCAGCGTCCCGTCGATGACGAACGCGCGCAGGTACCGCCCCGTGACGTGCCGCTCGACGAACAGGTCACGCGCGGGGCACACGTCGGCCAGGAGGTCGAGGCAGTCGGCGAGTTCCGCCGGGCCCGACACCAGCGGTGCCAGACCGACGGAGTTCGAGCCGTACCGCCACTTCAGCGCGACCGGGTACCCGAGCTCACCGGCGGCGGCGCCGAGCAGGGCGGGCAGCGGCGGCTGCCTGCCCTCGGCGACGGGGACGTTCAGACGTCCGAGGAACTCCCGTGTCTTCCACTTGTCGGACGCCAGCATCACGGCGAGCGTCGAGTCGCTGCTCCAGACGCCGTTGTAGACGTGCAGCACGGCGCCGTCGGCGCACAGCGCGATCAGCGGCCCGTCGTCGAGCCACGACACCTCGGCGTGGACGCCGCGCCCTGTCAGGCCGGTGACCATCGGCGCGAACGACGCCCAGACCTCGTGCTCGACGACCCAGTGCCGCCCGATGTCTGCGAACTGGTGGTCCGGCGGCTCGGCCGCGCCGTCGAGGACGTCGGCGAGAAGCACCCCGAATGCCTCTGCGGCGGGGCTCGGCCACGCGGCGTACACGAAGGTGCCGCCCGGACCGAGCCCGGCCAACCGCGACCACGGCCGATCGAACGGCGGTGCGTACCGGTCGAGCAGCGCGCGCGCACGCTCGGCGTCGCCCGGAGTGGCGTGCGGCGCGCCGACGACGACGCACGGGTGGGGCGCGTACGAGGTCGGGGCGCCGTGAGTCGTGACCCGTCCCGCTCCGGCTACCGCGCGCACCCCATCATGCCGGTGTCCTTGGTGTCCTCGCAGGTCGGTCGCGACCCGCCGTCCTCGCCGTCGGCCACCGTCGACATCGGCAGCGGCCAGACGCGCTCGTCCTCCACCAGGAAGTCGCGGAGCCGCTCGGACGGGATCTGGTACAGGTAGCCGTCCGCGCCGACGAACTGGACGTGGACCTCAGGCATCGGGTCCGGGCCGGGACCGGGTCGCGGCCGGATGCCGCCGAGGGTCGGCGGGTCCCAGTTCGGGTCGGGCTTCGCCACGCCGTCGGCGCGGGTGATGCGCCACGGGTCAGCGACGGTGAGCGAGACGAGGGTCGGGTCGTCGCGGTCGCGCACCTCCGACGCGACGATCGTGTCGATCGGCACGACGAGGATGCGGTCATCGACGAGAACGTTGATCTCGTACCGGGTACTGGCGAGCGCGCGTCCCTCGACGCGGGTCGTCGGCGCCGGGCGGCGGAGCGCGCGCAGTACGGGCTCGGTGACGGTGTCGTCAGGCATGGTCCTCCCTCGTGGTCATGGTCAGCGCAGCCTAGCCTCGATCTTTCGCTGGACGGCGTGCCGTCTGGGAGCGCGGCCGAAGCGGTGCGGAACGCAGCGCTGTCGGTCGCGTCCACTCGCGGCGCGGCCGCTCGACCCACTTCTCCTCGCGGCGGTCGGGTTCGAAAACGCTGCCCTGCTTCCGTACGAGCACCTGCACCGGCACCACCCGGCGGAACGGCGGCACGTCGGCGGTCACGTCGAGCTGCTCGGCGCCGTCCTCCAGGTGCAGCACCCGGGTCAGCGCCATGGCGTGCCTGCTCACCGTGGTGCCCTCGATCCGGACGGTGCCGCGGTACAGGCCCACCTCGTCGGCCCGGAACGACCCGCGGTACGTGCCGGTGCGCTCACCCGTGTCGTCCCTGTCGTCCAGCACGAACCCGACGGTGCGCCCCGACGGCGCCGTGAGCTGGCACCGTACGCGCAGCGCGGTCAGCGGCAGGCCGTACGACGCGCCGGCCACGACGTCGATCACGTCGCCGTCCTCGCCCGACGCCCGCGCGGTGGCGACGACGTCGAGGCCCTTGTGCTCGATCCCGCCGACGACGCGGACGGTGTAGCCGGAGCCGCCGCTGGGCCGCACGACGAGGACGGTCCACCAGCCGGCCTTCGGCCCGTCGACGAGCGAGAACTCGTGCGGCGAGTCGCTCTGGACGTGCGTGTGGCCGGGCTCGCCGATCTCGACCGGTGTGCCGGACGGGTCGACGAGGTACAGCCACGGGCTCTCCCCCTCCGGGTGGAGGAGCGTGAACGACGCGCGGTCGGCGCGCTCCTCGACGAACACCCGGACGGCCAGGACGCGGTCCTCGCGCTCGATCCGGACCTCGCCGTCGACGATCTCGATCCCGAACGCCTTGGCGACCGCCTTGAACGGCGGCCGCTCGCCTTCGCGCGCGGCGACCGCCCAGCGCTTGTCCGCGGGTGCGTTACGGGCGTCGGGCAGCGTCGCCGGGATGCTCGCGATGATCCCGCCGCGCACCTCGGCGTTGATCTCGACCAGCGCCGTCTCGATCGCGTTCGGCTGGTTGGTGCCGACCGCGTAGCTGCGCCCGCCGGTGCCGGTGGCGATCGCGTCGAGCGTCGGCATGTCCACCTCGTTCGGCGAGCCGACCCCGAGCGCGTAGACGCGCAGGCCGTTCTCGCGCAGCGGCGGGATCGCCTCCTGCGCCTGCGACAGCCACGGCGTGTTGTGGATGCCGTCGGTGAGCAGGACCGCGACCTGCGTGGCGGCCCTGGTCGGAGGCGACGAGACCTCGGCCAACGCCGCGAGCAGCGCGTCGCGGATGCCGGTCGAGCCGCGCGGCGTGAGGGCGTCGATGTCCTGGGTGAGCTGCTGGCGCTGGTTGGCGGTGAGGGTGTCGACCTCGGTGAGCGGCAGCAGCAACGCCTGCTCGTGGTCGTACCACACCACCGTCAGGCGATCGCCGGCCGCGGCGCAGAACTCGACCCAGTAGTGGGCGCCGTGCTTGGCGTCCGGCAGCTTGGTGCCGTCGGCCATCGAGCCGGAACGGTCCAGCACGATCGCGAACCGCGGGTCCGGGTCCAGCACGAAGAAGTTCACCGGCGCCGATCCGGTGGCCGGCCCCGCCGCGGCGGGGTCCGGGAGCGTGAAGCTCGTGAACCCCGGCTCGGTGACGATCGTCTCCCAGCAGGAGTCGTGGTTGGACGTCTCCTGATGGGTGTCCAGGTCCGGGTCGTGGTTGGTGTCCGTGCAGAACTCCGTGACCGGGTTGGCCGCGGGCGTCCACGTGCCGTCGGGCGCCAGCTCGCCGGCCGCGCTGCGGCTCTTCTCCATGATGCAGAAGTTCGCGCCCGCCGCCGTCGCGCACTCGGCGGGGCGCTGGAGGAACACCGTGTCCTCGTCCGCGTCGGTCGGCAGGACGCTGAAGTCCGTGTCGACCGTGATCGACGTCGACGTGTTCGCGACGACCGTGTGGCGCTCGATCTGCCCGCCGATGACGAGCAGCGCGCTCGCCTGCTCGGTGACGAGCTGGTCGGTCGTGAGGCTCGACGGGGAGATCGGGATCGTCTTCTTGTCCGGCGCGGGGCTCGACGTGTCGATCGGGTGGAACGTCTGCGCCCTGGCGTACTCCTCGCCGAGGCCCCACAGGTTGTGCCCCAGCTCGTGCATGAACGTGAGGACCTGCTTCTTGACGTACGGCATGAGGTGGAACTTGCCGGTCGCCGTGCCGAACCGCCCCTGGCTGAACGACGGGTCGCCCGACGCGTAGAGCAGCACGTCCGCCGACGCGCTGCCGTTGTTGTCGTCGGCGAAGTAGACGTCGCCGATCTGGAGCTGGCCCTGCGTCGCGTCGTAGAGCTGCTCGCTGAACTTCGAGAACGCGCGCTTCCACTGCGCCCACTCCGAGGGCGACAGATGAAAGCGCGCGACGACCACCATCTTGAGCCGATCGCCGGCGACGACGCCGATACCCATGGCCGAACCCCCGTTCCGCGTAGTGGAGCGACACCCTACGCGCGTCCGCGCGGACTGCCCACCGTCGGCGCAGGTCCGCCGGAGGCAGTCGCGCGGCGGGCGCAGGGGCACGCCCGGTCGATCGCGAAGTCCTGCCCCGCACCACCAGCCCCCATCGGCCCGCGCGCCACCCGCGCGGCGGCGTTCCGTGTCGCCAGGAACGCCTGGTCATCCTCGGCGACGGAGTGGGGGTGATTCCATTGACGAAGCGCATCGCCGGACTCGCGTTCGCCGCGGCCGCTGCCGCGTCGATCGTGCTGACCGCGTCCCCCGCCAGCGCGGGCCCCTGCGCGGGCGGTTACCTCACACCAGAGATCGTCTGCACCGTCAAGGACCTCCTCGAGTCGTAGCCCCGCTACGACGACCGCCCGCGTCTCGCGCGCGCGCCGGCTTCGGCCCCGGCGCCTCGCGTTCGGCAGCGCGGGCTCCTGAACGAACGGCGTCCGGAGCGCCGCGCCCCGCCTCGTGCGGTGGCCCAGGCCCGCGGCAGGGGCGCGCGCTCCGGACGTCCGGGTCGCCGGCGGCGACGCCGTCCGCGTGGAGGCCGAGCACCGCGACGGCGGCCCGCACGCGCTCGTCGTCGTGGCGCCGTACCGGCGCGAGGGCCTGGTGAAGAAGACCGTGACGTACGGCTCGATGGCCGTGAGCGAGGGCGTCCGCCGGGTCTGGCCGCGCTAGAGCTCGGTGCAGAAGTACGGCACCGGCGCGCTGACGGCGCGGCCGGCGTCGCCCGCGCTGGACCAGCCGGTGGTGACCGTCCGGATCAGCCAGAGCCCGTTGCGGCAGCCATACGCCTCCGCGCTCAGCGACGCGACGCCGCCGGCCTCGACGGTCTCGCACATGACGGCGGCGAAGCCGGTCTGCCCCAGCGACTCCAGGCAGACCTCGATGCCGAGCAGCGCGCGCGGCGAGTCGCACGTGTACGAGCCCGCGGCGGTGGCGCCGAAGTTGTGCTGCCACGTCGGCCGCTGGGCGGTGGCGACGCAGCCAGGTGCCGCCTCCGCCGTCGTGGGGAGCAGTGCGGCCGCGCTCATCGCGACGGCGAGCAGGCGGCGGGTCACGGCCCGCACGACCCGACGCCGGGGGCGACCGTCGGCGCGCTGGCGGCGTACGCGTAGGCGCCCTCGGCGTTGCTGCCGAACGCGACCGTACGGACCAGCGCGAGCCCGTCCTGGATGCACGCCGCGGTGTCCGCGGAGACGACGGTGGCGATGCTGCGCGTCCCGGTCGCGCAGGTCTCGGTGTGCCAGCCGACGGCGCCGGCCGGGTGCAGCGACTCGAGGCAGACGGTCACGGTCATCCCGGACGACGGCAGCGTGCACACGAAACGACCGGACCCGAAGGCGTGGGCGCCCGCCGTCGTCGGGATGTCCGCCTCGGCGGCGCAGGTGCCGGCGGCGGTGGCGGGGCTTGCGGTGGCGGCGGTCAGCGCGACGGCGGCCGCGAGGAGGTAGGGGCGCACGGGGCTCCTTGCGAGGGGTGGTCGGGGGCGCGGGCACCGTACCGGCGCAGGCCCCTGGTGGCAACGGTTTGCGTCGTTGACGGCTTTCGCCCTGGTCTCGCCGAGCACCGCTCAGTACGTTCTCCGGCCTCTCCCCGGCACAGGAGGTACGTCGTGCGACGACTCGCTCTACTCGCCATCGTCACCGCGGCCGCGCTCGCGGCCCCCGCCGCCGCTGTCCCGCCGAACGCCGCCGACCGCGGCTGCAGCGTCGTGATCCTTGCCGACGTCTCCCCCGAGGCGCCGCCGAGCTCGAGGACCGGCCTGATGTGGGGCGGGCCGATCCGGCAGAACGGCACCCTGACCTGCACGGTCAAGGTGGACGTCGCGACGCACAACGGCGCGTACGTCAACGGCGTCTCGCGGAGCGTGACGGGCACAAACGGCGTGACGGCGCTGAGCCCGGGAGCGAGCGCCTTCCTCGCACCGCCCGGCCAGGCTGCCTACCTCTGCTCCCAGTTCACCGACTCCCTCGGCGTGACGTACTACTGGGACGGCGACCTCGACCGCTGGACCACCAGCTCGGCGGTCCGCTGCGAGGCCACCGGCCCGATCGGCGCCGACACCGGCACCCTCGCGCGCACCGTCGTCGACCCGGTGCTCTGCCCGGTCCTCGCGGCGCTGAGCCCGTACCTCTACCCCACCGACCCGGTCTACCCGGACCCGCAGGGCGACCTCTACGTGCTCGGCGGCAAGGTGTACGACTGCCCGCCATACGACTCGGCGCAGCCCGACTCGGTGCTGGTGGGCTACGTCGACCTGCCCGCGGCGCGCTGACCCCACCCCGCCAGGGTGCCGCCGCCGCTGACGTCGCGGATGCGGCGTTCGACCGCCGTACGTTCGCCGTGCGGCACGACGATGAGCAGCTCGTCGCCGTGCCGCAGGCGCGTCCACCGGTCGGGCACGAACGACTCGCCGTCCCGTACGACCAGCGTGACGGCGGTCTTCGGCGGCAGCCGCAGCTCCCAGACCTCGGCGCCGTTGAGCATCGACGCCGGGCCGATGGCGAGGTGCAGCATGTCGGCGTCCAGCGCGCCGAGCGGCGCCGCCTCCAGCCGCAGGTCGCGCGGCCGCGGCGCCTCGGTGACGCGCAGCCATCTGCCGGCCAGGCCGAGCGTCGGAGCCTGCACCAGCGTGAACAGCACGACCAGCACGAACACGATGTCGAACAGCTCGACCGCCCCGGACGTCCCCTCCTCCAGCGGCACGGTGGTGAGGACGATGGGTACGGCGCCGCGCAGCCCCGCCCACGACAGGAACGCCTGCTCGCGCCACGGCGTACGGAACGGCGCCATCGCCACGAGCACCGACAGCGGCCGCGCGAGCAGCGTGAGCACCAGCCCGACGGCGAGCGCGGGCAGCACGGCGGACGCGAGGCGGTCGGGTGAGGCGAGCAGCCCGAGCATGACGAACAGCCCGATCTGCGCGAGCCACGCCAGCCCCTCGGCGAAGCCGAGGGTGGCCGCGCGGTGCCGCAGCGCGCTGTTGCCGAGGACGACGGCGGCGACGTAGACGGCAACGAACCCGCTGCCGCCCAGCAGGTCCGTGCCGGCGTACGCGATCGCCGCGAACGCCAGCACGGCCAGCGGGTAGAGCCCCGACGCGGGCAGCTCGACGCGGCCGAGGTACGCCCGGCCCGCGTAGCCGAGGGCGAGGCCTCCGGCGAGCCCTGCGCACACTTCGTACAGGATCTCGGCGGCGACGAGCCCGCCGCCGCCGTGCCAGCCGCTCGCGAGGCCGACGACGAGGATGACGGCGAGGGGGTCGTTGGTGCCCGACTCGGCCTCGAGGACGCGGACCAGCCGCTCCTTGACCGGCATCCCGCGCAGCGTCGCGAACACCGCCGCCGCGTCGGTCGGCGCGAGCACCGCGCCGAGGAGCAGCGCGAGCGTCCAGTCCCACCCGAGGACGAAGCGCGCGAACGTCGCCACGACCGCCACCGACACGGCGATCCCCAGCGAGGACAGCGAGCCGGCCTTCGGCAACGCGCGCCGGAGGTCCTCCCACGTCGTCGTGAGACCGCCGTCGACGAGGATGATCACGAGCGCGAGGAAGCCGAGGTCGTGCGCGAGCCCCGCGTCCTCGAACTCCACCCCGACGCCCGCCTCGCCGAGCAGCACGCCGAGCGCGAGGTACACGAGCAGCGTCGGCAGCCCGAGCCTGCTGGACAGGCGTACGGCGGTCACCGCGGCGACGACGACAGCCGCGCCGACGAGCAGCGCCACCGTCATCCCGTCGCCGCCCATCGCCCGATCCTATGGAGGGCTCAGGGGGTAGGCCGGTTTGCGTCGTTGACGGCTTTCCCGCTGTCCAGGACGGCGGATGTCTCTGTACGGTCTGCGCCCCTACCCCAGGAGGACCCCGTGCGCCGTCTCGCCGTCGCTTCCCTCACCGCCGGTCTCGCCCTGACGTTCGTGCCCGCCGCGAGCGCGTACCCGCCGAACGCCGTCGACCGCGGCTGCACCGCGGCCACGTTCAGCGACCGTCTACCGGAGTCGCCGCCCGACGCGCAGACGGGTGCCCTCTGGGGCGGTCCGATCCGGCAGAACGGCACGCTGACCTGCACGATCAAGGTCACCGGGAGCACCCACGACGCGAGCGTGGTCCACGGCGCGAGCCTCGACGCCACCGGGACAGGCGGGGTCACGATGCTGCGCGGTGTCGCGTCGCTCATCGTGCCGCGCGGCGAGCCCGTGTACCTGTGCTCCCAGTTCCACGACGGGATCTCGACGTTCTACTGGGACGGCAACGCCGACGCGTGGACCACCAACAGGTCCGTGTCGTGCGAGCGCATGAGCCGGATCATGCCCAGCGTCAACACCACCGCCAAGCAGGCGGTGATCGACCCGATCGTGTGCCCGGTGTTCGCCACGCTGCACCCGTTCTTCTACCCGTCGGACCCGGTCTACGCGAACGCCGAGGGCGACCTCTTCCTGCTCGGCGGCCGGGTGTGGGACTGCCCGCCGTACACGCCGGACTCGTCGGGGCCGTACGTCGAGGGCTACTACTACGTCGACGCCGCGCCGGTCCTCTAGGCGCCCGGGGTCAGCAGACCGGTCTCGTACGCCAGCACGACGAGCTGCACGCGGTCGCGCGCGCCGAGCTTCGTCATCGCGCGGCCGACGTGCGTCTTGGCGGTGGCCGGGCTCATGTACAGCTCGCGGCCGATCTCGTCGTTGGTGAGGCCGCGGCCGACCAGCGCGAGCACCTCGCGTTCGCGGTCGGTCAGCGGCGCCAGCGTGTCCGCCGGCATGCGCGACGCGGGCCGCGCGGCGAACTCGTCGATGAGCCGTCGCGTCACCGCCGGCGCGAGCAGCGCGTCGCCCGCGGCGACGACGCGGATGGCGTTGAACAGCTCCTCCGGCGCCACGTCCTTGAGCAGGAAGCCGCTCGCGCCCGCGCGCAGCGCCGCGTAGACGTGGTCGTCCACGTCGAACGTCGTCAGCATCACGACCTTCACCCCCGAGGTCGCGGGGTCGGCGGCGATGCGCGACGTCGCCTCGATGCCGTCGACCACCGGCATACGGACGTCCATGAGCAGCACGTCGGGCAGCGCGCGGAGGGCGAGGTCGACGGCCTCGGCGCCGTTCGCGGCCTCGCCGACGACCTCGAGGTCCTCCGCGTACGACACCATCGTCGCGAACCCCGTCCGCACCAGCGGCTGGTCGTCGGCGATCGCGACGCGGATCACCGCTCGCCCCGCAGCGTCGTCCGCACCACGAACCCGCCGTCCGGCACCGGCTCCGCCGTCACGTCGCCACCGTAGAGCGTGGCGCGCTCGCGCATGCCGATCAGTCCGAGGCCGGCGCCGTCGGTGGCGGGCCGCGACGCGCTGGGCGTGTTGGTCACCTCGACGCCCAGGGTGTCGGCGTCGTACGTCAGCACCACCGTCGCGGCGGCTCCCGGCGCGTGACGCGCGACGTTGGTGAGCGCCTCCTGGACGATGCGGTACGCCGCCAGCTCCAGCCCCGTCGGCAGCGGGCGCCGCTCGCCCTCGATCCGTACGGACACCGGCACGCCGCTCGCGACCGTGCGCGCCACGAGCTCGTCCAGGGCGGCGAGCCCAGGGGCCGGCGTCCGCCCCGCTCCGCCGTCGGCGTCGTCGCGCAGCACCCCGAGCAGCCTGCGCATCTCGTCGAGGGCGTCGCGGGAGGTGCGTTCGATGACGGCGAGCGCCTCGCGCGCCCGCGCCGGCTCGGAGTCGATGACGAGGCGTCCCGTGCCCGCCTGCACCGCGACGACGCTCATGCTGTGCGCGACGACGTCGTGCAGCTCGCGTGCGATGCGCAGCCGCTCCTCGGCGACGGCGCGGCGCGCGACCTCGGCCTGGGTGCGTTCGAGCTGGTCGGCGCGGTCGCGGTGCAGCGCGAGGACGTCACGTCGGCGGCGCGCGGAGTCGCCCAGCAGGTACGCCGCCGACAGCACGACGAGGTTGCCGACGAGCGTCTGCGAGTCGCCCTGGCTGCCGGCGAGCATCGTCGCCGCGACGCCGCTCAACACGACGCCATGGACGACGAGTGAGCGCGGCGGTCGCCAGAGCAGGCCGATCGTGTACGCCCACACGAGGCCGGTCACGCCGAGTCCGACCATGGGGTACCCGACGACGAGGTACGTCAGCCCGGTCGCGACACCCAGGCCCACGGCCGGGACGGGCGTGCGGCGGCGCAGCGCGAGCGCCGCGCTGTGCGGCAGCGCGAGCGCGTACGCGAGCCACGGCAGCCCGGGGAACCCCGCGAGCAGCAGCACGGTGAGCAGCGTCAGCGCGAATGCCAGCAGCGCGTCCGTCACCGCGTCGCGCCTGCTCATGGCGGCGACCGTACTGCCGCTCCCCGCACCGCGGCATCCACCTGGCGGCGTACACGGTGTCCACCCGCTGACGTAGCCGAGTCGAGCGCCGCGGCCGACGACCGGCGCGGGTGCGCGCTCCTAGCGTCGTCCGCGAAGGAAGGAGCAACGATGACCGCCATCACGGTGGACCGGCTGACCAAGCGCTTCGGCGCGGTGGTCGCCGTGGACGAGCTGAGCTTCACGCTCGCCGAGGGCACGATCACCGGCTTCCTCGGCCGCAACGGCGCCGGCAAGACGACGACCCTGCGCTGCCTGCTCGGGCTGGCCGCGCCGACGTCGGGGACGGCGACGTTCGGCGGTCGCCGGCTCGTGGACATGGCCGACCCGGCACGGTCGGTGGGGGCCGTGCTGGACGCGCGGTTCCACCCTGGACGCCGTGCCCGCGAGCACCTGCGGACGCTCGCGCTGGCTGCCGGCATCGGCGACCGGCGCGTGGACGAGGTGCTCGGGCTCGTGGGGCTCGCCGACGCCGCGGGCCGTCGCGTCGGCGGGTACACGCTCGGCATGCGGCAGCGACTCGCGCTCGCCGCCGCGCTGCTCGGCGACCCCGCCGTCCTCGTCCTCGACGAGCCCGCCAACGGCCTCGACCCCGACGGCGTGGCGTGGCTGCGTACGACGCTGCGGTCGTTCCGCGACGAGGGCCGCACCGTCCTCGTGTCGAGCCACCAGCTCGCCGAGGTCGCGCAGACCGTGGACGACGTCGTCATCGTCGAACGCGGCCGCCTCGTCACCCACACCCGCGTCGCCGACCTGCCGAGCGCCGACGCGCTGCACGTCCGTACGCCCGACGTCGCCGCGCTCGCCGAGGCACTGACCCGGCACGGGCTCTCGTTCACGACCGTGGACAGCGGCGTCGAGGTGCGCGGCGCGACGCCCGAGCAGGTCGGCCGCGCCATCGCCGAGTCCGGCGCCGTCGTGTACGAGCTGCGCGCGGCGGAGCGTTCGCTCGAAGAGGTCTTCTTCGCCCTCACGTCCCAGGAAGGGAGCCCGCGGTGAACGCCGTCCGCGCGGAGCTGCGCAAGATCCGTTCGACCCGCACGCTGATGGCCGCGCCGGCCGTGGCGGTGGCGTTCGCGGTGCTGGCGTTCGGGCCGGTGCTCGCGCTCGACAGCGGTGGTCGCGCCCGCGAGCTCGACCCTTCGCTGCTCGTCGACGTGGCGCGCGGGCCCGGCTTCCAGGTCGCGATCGCGATGCTGCTCATGGGCGCGCTGGCGACGGCCGGGGAGTTCCGCCACGGCACCATCGCGGCGACGTTGCTCGTGACACCCAAGCGGCGCGACCTGCTGCGCGCCAAGGCTTGCGCGGTCGCGATCGTCGCGCTGGTCACGACGTTCGTCGTGGAGGTCGTGGCGCTGTCGATCGGGACGGCGTACGTCCGCGCCCACGACCTCCCGTCGACCGCGTCGGTCGCCGACGTCGCGCTGACGGCGGGCGGCGTCGCCGTCGCCGCCGTCCTCTACGGTCTCGCCGGCGTCGGCCTCGGGCTGGCACTGCGCGACCAGACGGCGGCGGTCGCGCTGGCACTCGCGTGGGTGGGCATCGCGGAAGGCGTCGTACCGGTGGTGCTGCGGAGGCCGTGGCTGTTCCGCTGGCTGCCCGGCGGCGCGGTCGACTCGCTGCTCGGTGTCGCGGACCCGCCCGGCGACCTGCTGCCCGCGTGGGCGGGTGCGCTGATGCTGTGCGCGGTGGCGGGCGCGTTGCTGGCGGCGGCCGCGGCGACGTTCACGAGCCGCGACGTGGCGTGAGGTGATGGGGGCTAACCCGGATCATCACATCTGCGCAATGTCGCGGATTTCGCGACGACCGGGCGCCGCGCGCTCGTACGGTTCCCCTCCTGGCGGGCGGCCGTTCGCCAGGAGACAACGGGGAGAAGGACATGACACGAGGACGAACCTGGCTGCGCGCGGTGGTCGCCGCGGTGGCCTGCGCCGGCTCGATCGTCGCGGCCCAGGCGCCGGCCAGGCTGACGGGACGACCGGGCCGCTGTGCCTGCTGATCTCGAACGCGCACCAGTTCCGCGACGCGCCCGGCGTGACGTACGAGCGGACGGTCCACGCCTGGTACCAGTTCCGGGTGCACGGCATCGGCTACGACAACAACAACCCCAGCCGCCTCTGGTACTTCGGGCACAGCGGCGAGTCGTGGTGGGACGACGGCTGGGTGCTCGCGGAGCACGTCGCCTGCTGACGTCGTACGGCGCCGGGCGGTGCGTTCTCCCGCCCGGCGCCGGGTAGGGCGTTCGGCGTGAGCGCCTTCGACGACCTGGTGAGCCGGCTCGACTATCCGATGTTCGTCGTGACGACGTACGACGGGGAGCGCCGCGCCGGCTGCCTCGTCGGGTTCGCGACGCAGTGCTCCATCGACCCGGCACGCTTCCTCGTCTGCCTCTCCGACAAGAACCACACGCACCGCGTGGCGGCGAGCGCCGAGACGCTGGTCGTCCACGTGCTGCGCCAGGAGCAGTACGACGTCGCGGCGCTGTTCGGCGGGGAGACGGGCGACGAGGTCGACAAGCTGGCGCGCTGCGCGTGGTCGGAGGGGCCTGGCGGCGTACCGGTGCTCGACGACTGTGCCGGGTGGTTCGCGGGCCGCGTCCTCGAACGCCACGTCGTCGGCGACCACACGGCGCTGCTGCTCGAGCCGTTCGAAGGGGCGGCCCCGGGCGACGACACCGCGCTGCTGCGGTTCGAGCACGTCCGCGACCTCGAGCCAGGCCACGAGGCGTAGTCAGCACCAGCCGAGCTCGTCCAGCCGGTCGTCGTCGATGCCGAAGTGGTGCGCGATCTCGTGCACGACCGTCGTGTAGACCTCGTCCATGACGTCCTCCTCGTCGTCGCAGATCGCGCAGATCGGGTTGCGGTAGACGAAGATCCGGTCCGGCATGAAGCCGCCGTACGTGTCGCCGCGCTCGGTCAGCGGCAACCCCTCGTACAGCCCGAGCAGCCCCTCCTCCTCGGGGTCGTCCTCGACCAGCACGACGACGTTGTCCATGAGCTTCGTGAGGTCCGGCGGGATGTCGTCGAGCGCCTCGGAGACCAGCTCCTCGAAGCGGGCGCGCGGGACGTCGATCACGCGGCGAGCCTAGAGGGTGACGTTCGGCAGGCGGGGTCGACCCGTCCACGTCTGCCTTCGCGGCGGCCGAGGCACCCGAGGCACCCGAGGTCGTCTGACGCCGCTTCGGCCGTCGTGGTCTTGGCAATGTTCAGGGCACCGGCAGACCCGAACATTGCCAAGATCACGTTCGGCGACCCGCGGGTGCGGCGGCTTCCCCTACAGTCGCGCGGTGCCGTACTCCCCTGACGAGTTCTACGCCCGCGCGCTGGCCCACGCCGACGAGGAGGGGCGGCTGCCGACGCCTCCGCAGTCCGAGTGGGACATCTTCCCGTTCGAGCTCGACTCGCTGCGGACGCGGCCGCTGCAGCCGCCCGTCGTTCCCGAGCCGCCGCGCGGCGGCGAGGGCGGGGCGACGTGCCGGCGGTGCGAGGACCCCGAGAAGAACGTCGTGTGGAGCGACGAGCGCTGGGTCTTGTCGGCGTTCGGGGAGCCGCTCGGGCTGCCGTTCGGCGCGGCCCTGATGCCGCGGGCGCACCTCGACCTCGGCGACCTCGACGAACGCCACGCGGCCGAGCTGGGCGTGCTGACGGTGCGCATCGACCGCGCCGTGGACGCGCTCGGCGGCATCGGCCGGATGCACGTCTACAAGTGGGGCGACGGCGGGGCGCACCTGCACCTGATGTTCCTCGCCAGGCCCGAGGGCCTGCTCCAGCTTCGCGGGTCCAACCTCGCGCTCTGGGAGGAGATGCTCCCCCGCGTCCCCGGGACGTGGCGGCCGCCGACCTCCGTACGGTCGCGCATGCGCTCGCCGAGGCCGGCGGCCGCGCCCACGTCTAGTTGATCGGCCCCGGGTAGTGGTCGCTCGCGCACTGCGGGATCTGGAAGCTGAAGCCCACGCAGGCGTCGGGCGTCGAGGGCGTGACGTACGCGGCGCCGCCGGGCGCGTAGGTCTTGCCGCCGTCGGTGCTGTAGCGGAACCCCACGCCCACGCGGCCGTTCGGGTCGGTGTAGACGGCGGGGTCGACCCGGACGCCTTCGACCGCGGACGCCGGCGTCGTCGTGAGGGCGGCGGCGCCGAGCAGCAGGCCGCAGAGAACTCGCTTCATGCCGTACTCCTTGCGAGGGGGAACGCGCCGGAGGACCCGGCGTCGGAGCGGGCGTTCGACGCCGCGCGTCCGATTCCTCCCGGTTACACCTTCCTGGCCGCCGCCGCCGCGACGTGCGCGACGAGGTCGTCCGGGGTGAACGGCTTGGAGATGAAGCTCACGCAGCCGGCGTTGACGGCGTCCTGCGCGGCGCTGGAGTGGGCGGAGAAGAGGATGACGTTGAGGGCGCTGAGCCGGCCGCTGTCGCGCAGCCGGTCGAGTACCTCCCAGCCGGACAGGTCGGGCAGCCGCAGGTCGAGCAGCACGACGTCGGGCGTCACGTCGGCGAGGTACTCCAGCGCGTCCTTGCCGCTGCCGCGCTCCTCGACCTCGTAGCCGGCGAGGGTCAGCGCGAGACGGCAGATGAGCGCGATGTCGGGCTCGTCGTCGACGACCAGGACGGTGGTCACCGCGCGGCCCGCAGCGTCACCGTGAACCGCGCTCCCCCAGCCTCGTCGTGGTCGTACGTGAGCTCGCCCCCGAGCGCCCTGGCCAGCCGGTGCGAGATGGCGAGGCCGAGTCCGGAGCCCGGCGTGCCGGTCACCGCGCCGGCCCTGCTGAACGGCTCGAACAACTCGCGTACGAAGTCGCCGGGCACGCCGTTGCCGTCGTCGGTGACGGCGACGCGGACGGAGCCATCCCCGTTCGACGCGCTGACCCGGACGGAGGGGCCCCCGTAGCGGTACGCGTTGGAGAGCAGGTTGACGAGGATCTCCTCGAGCCTGTCCGGGTCGGCCACGGCGAGCACACCGGGGGCGACGTCGACGGCGACGTTCGCGGACACCGGGGGCGGCGCCGTCTCGAGCGCGCGCGCGACGACCTGCGCGACCTCGGTCGGGGCGAGCTGGACGGGCACGCGGCCGGCTTCGAGCCGGGACAGGTCGAGCAGGCTGCTGACGAGGGTCCGCGCCCGCTGCCCCTGACGGCCGAGGGCGTCGAACGCGCGCTGCAGCTCCGTGTCGCTGAGCCGGTCGCGCTGGGTGGCGAGGAGGGAGGCCATGGCTGACACCGTAGTCAACGGCGTCCGCAGCTCGTGCGCGGCGTTCGCGACGAACTCCTGGCGCATCTGCTCCAGGCGGCGCGCCTCGGTCACGTCCTGGCAGGTGCCGAGCAGCGCGACGACCGCGCCGCTGTCGTCCTGGATGGCGCTGCCGCGCGCGGCGATCCACCGGACGCTGCCGTCCGGCTGCGGCACCCGGTACTCCATCGCGAAGTCACCGCCCTCGGCGATGACGTGCGGCGGGACGAGGTTCGCGGCGACGTCGTCGGGGTGCACCATGCCCCGCATCACCTCGCGGGTCAGCGGCATCGACTGCGGCTCCAGGCCGTACAGCCGGTACATCTCGTCCGACGCGTCGACGTGGCCCGTGGCCAGGTCGACGCGCCAGCTCCCGAGGTGCGCGATCCGCTGCGCCTCGTCGAGCGCCTCGCGGGCGGCGACCTCGCGGACGTGCGCGTGGGTACGTTCGAGGGTGACGTGGACGAGCGCGCCGATGGTGCGCAGCAGGTCCAGCTCCTCGCGGCCGAAGTACGGCGTGTACGCGTTCGTGGTGAGTTCGAGGCGCCCGCCGGGGACCTCGAGGCTGAGCTGGTCGGGCGCGTGCTGCGTGACGCCGGGGATGACGGCGACGCCCTCGCCTGCCGGGTCTTCGCGGGTCTCGCCCACGCGGCCGAGCAGCGCGCCGTCGGTCCGGTAGATCGCGGCGCCCTGCGCGCCGACGAGCCGTACGACCCGCGGCAGCAGCTCCTCGACGACCTCCTGCGGCGACGTGGCCTGCGCCAGCTCCACCAGGGCGCCCTGGACCGCTTCGAGGTCGCGGGCCCGCCACGAGCGCAGCAGCGACCGCGGCGGCGCGAACCCGCACACGAACAGCAGCGCGCTCACGATCGCGATGCACTCGGTGACGATCGTCGTCGCCGTCACCTCGTCGCCGTCCGGCGCCACCAGGGCGACGATCAGCACGAACGCCAGCGCCGCCGCACCCGCGCCCAGCAGCCGCATCCGCCGCCGCGCCACCGTCGGCTGGCCGTGACCGGCACGCCACAGCCGCACGCTGACGGCGCCGACCAGCACGGTCCACTGCGCGAGCAACGCGAAGATGTACACGCTCAGCACCGCGGGCTGCGGCTCGTCCGGGCCCGGCAGGTGCGGGAGGAACGCCGTGAACACCAGCATGCCCACCGTCGCCGCGGTGGCCGTGCGCTCCAGCCAGGCGGGAGGGCGTTCGAACGACGCCATGAACCGGTAGAGGAAGTACGGGAACAGCACCAGCAGCGCCACGAGCGCCTTGACCGCGATGTCCCCGGCGATGCCCTCCGGCTCGTCCGGCATGACCTCGCCGGCGATGAGGACCATGCCGAGCAGGCCGAACGTCGCGGCCAGCCACGCGCGCGTCGCGCCGCGGCGGGCGATCCACCGCGCGGCGGCGATCACCGCGACGAGGACGAACACGGCGAGCTGGACGTACTCCAGGGCACGGGCGGCTTGCGTCATCGTGTGGCGCGTTCTCCGGTCTGTGGTGGTGTGAGCCAGCATGCGGGACGCCCGGTTACGCCCGCTATGGCTCCAACGGGTGGTTTTCGGCGGGACCGTTGACCCTGCTCTGGGAGGCGGCGCCGCGCGGGCGGGTAGCGTCTCCGTGTGACCGATACGTCGCTGCGCGGGCGCCTGCTCGTCTCCACGCCCGGGCTGCGCGACCCCAACTTCGACCGGACCGTGGTCCTCGTGCTCGAACACGACGGCGACGGCGCGCTCGGCCTCGTCCTCAACCGCCCCTCCGGCACGCCGCTGCACGAGGTCCTCCCGACCTGGCAGGGCATGTCGTCCGACCCGCCGCTCGTCTTCGTCGGCGGGCCCGTCGACGAGAGCGCGGCGATCTGCCTCGGCTCCTGCCGCCCCGGCGCCACGTCCGAGGCGATCCAGGTCGTCAGCCCCACCGTCGGGGTCGTCGACCTCGACACCGACCCCGAACGGCTCACGCACCTCGTGGCGTACGTCCGCGTCTTCGCCGGCTACGCGGGCTGGGGCGGCGGCCAGCTCGACGACGAGGTCGAGGCGGGCGGGTGGTTCGTCGTCGACGCGCTGCCGGGCGACCCGTTCACGTCGTCGCCGGGCGGGCTGTGGCGGGCGGTGCTGCGCCGCCAGCCCGGCCGGCTGCCGCTGTTCTCGACGTTCCCCGACGACCCCACGCACAACTAGCTGGTCCGCCTGTTCGCTCCGGGCGAACGCCCCAGCAATCCGCTCGTTTCCGTCACACCCCCGCGCCAGACTCGTCCCATGACCCAGGACCCGCTCTCGCGTGAGGTGCGCCGGCTCGTCGTCGGCAACACCCTCTCCGCGCTGGGCACCGGGTTCACGCTGCCGTTCCTGCTCATCTACTTCACCGACGTCCGCGGCTTCTCGGTCGTCACGGCGGGCTACGTCATCGCGACCCTTGGCGTCGTCGGGCTGGCCAGCGTGCCGTTCATGGGCACGCTCAGCGACCGGATCGGGCCCTGGCGCGTGCTCGTCGGCGCCCTGCTCGTGCAGGCGCTGGGCACGGCCGGGCTCGCGGCGGTCACCGAGCCGTGGCACGCGTTCGCCACCATCTCCCTCATCGGCGTCGGCGGCGGCGCGGCCTGGCCCGCGCAGTCCGCGCTCATCGCCGTCCTCGTGCCCGCCGAGCGGCGTGGCCGCGTCTTCGCGGTGCAGTTCGCGCTGCTCAACCTCGGCATCGGCATCGGCGGCGCCGTCAGCGGGCTGCTCGTCGACACCAGCCGTGTGGCGACGTTCGAGGTCATCTACGTCGTCGACGCGTTCTCCTTCGTCGCGTACGCCGCCATCCTCGCCACGCTCCGCCACGCCGCGCTGCGCCCCGCCCGCGCCGGCCCCGGCGACCCGCCCGCGGGGTACCGCGAGGTCGTCGCCGACCGGATCTTCCTGCGTTTGTGCGCGGTGACCCTGCTGCTGTCGTGCGCGGGGTACGGCCAGGTCAGCGCCGGCTTCCCCGCGTTCGTCAGCGATGTCGCGGAGGTGTCGACGCGGTCCATCGGGCTGGCGTTCGCCGCCAACACCGCCGTCATCGTCGCCGCCCAGCTCGTCGTCGAACGCCGCCTCCAGGGCCACCGCCGCACCCGCGCCCTCGCCGCGGTGGCCGTCGTCTGGGCCGTGTCGTGGCTGGTCATCGGCTCGTCGGCGCTGCTGCCGGGCTCGCTGGCGGCGACGGCGGTGATCGTGGGGCTCGGGCTGTTCGGGTTCGGGGAGACGCTGTGGGCGCCGACCGGCGCCACGCTCGTCAACGACATCGCCCCGCCGCACCTGCGCGGCCGCTACAACGCCACGTCCAGCCTCACCTGGCAGCTGTCGTCGGTCATCGGCCCGATCGTGGCGGGAGCGCTGCTCGGGGCGCGGCTGCCGGTGGTGTTCATCGGCGGCCTCGTCGCGATCCTCGCGGTGGTCGGCCTCATGGCGCTGCGCCTCGAGCGCTTCCTGTCCCCCGCCCAGAACGGCCTCTCCGTGGATCCCGCCACCCCGGAGGTGGTGCCGACCCCGGGCTGACGCCGGCGCGCGCGCAACCCGGTTGCGCCCCGTGCGGGGAAAAGACGCACACCGCACCCCGATCCCCCCGATGCCGCCCCGCGCCCCGGGAGCCGCCCGGTCGCCCGGTCGCCCCGGTCGCCCGGTCGCCCCGGTCGCCCCGCGCCCCGGGAGCCGCCCGGTCGCCCCGGTCGCCCCGGTCGCCCCGGTCGCCCCTGTCGCGCCCGCGCCCCGCGCCCCGCGCCCCGCGCCCCGCGCCCCGCGCCCCTGAAGATGATCACCTGTGTCCGTTCCGCGGCCTTTCCGCCGCATGGGCACGGACACAGGTGATCCCCAGCCGGGGACGGCGGAGCGGGTGTGCCGTTCTGTGAAGATCGTCACGCTCGAGAGGGGGCGCCACCGCGGCAAGGAACGCGGCCGACACCGCCCGGCGCGTGCCGTACTCCCGGCTACCGGAGGAGGCCGTACACCAGACGCGTGAGAAAGCGGGTCCCCGCGAACGTCAGGTGGATGCCGTCGTCCTGCCGCGCCGCGACGCCGCGGACGGTGGCGTTGTAGCGGCCGTCGACGGCGTACAGCGACCAGGTGTCCACCCACGTCACACCGCGGACGTCGCGCGCGGCGCCGGCGGTGGCGGCGTTCATCGCGCGGTAGCAGGCCGCGATGTCCGGGCGCTGCGCGATCGGGAGGCCGACCCAGACGACCGGCCGTACGCCGCCGCCGGAGTACGTCCGCATGAGGTTCGCCGCCCGCCGCCGGTACTCCGTCACCCACGCGGCCGAGCCGGTGGTCGCCCACCGGCCGGTGCCGCCGACGCGGATCGGCTGGCAGTCGTTCGCCCCGAGGAACGCCACCACGGCGCCCGGCTTCGTCGCGACCTGCTGCTTCGCGCGCCGCGCCCAGTCGTAGTAGTCCGGCCGCGCCAGCCCGGTGCTCGGCCGGCTCTCGACGGCGGTCTCGCGCGGCTTGCGCGCGGTCGTGAGCTGCTGGCCGAGGTAGTACGCGAACGAGTCGCCGGTGACGAGCAGCCGCCCGGGCCCGCCGTTGCCCTTCGGCGAAGGGAGCCGGGGGGCGCGCGGCGTGACGAGCCTGAGGTCGTACGACGCCTCCCCCGGCGCGAACGCCCCGCCGCCGGGCCGCACGACGCGGTAGCGGTACGTCCCCGGCGCGGTCTTGCGCACGGAGAACGAGAACGCGCCCGACCTGGTCAGCGTGCCGACGGAGGCGCCGACCCAGCGGCCGCCGACGCGCCGGTCGAGCCGTACCTTCTGCCCCGCGCTCGCGGGGACGATGGTGCCGCGCAGCGTCGCGCGCCAGCCGCCGCGGACCTTGCGGGTCTCCGCCTCGACCGTGACGGCGGGGGCCACGGTGACGCGCACCGGCTCGGAGACCGCGGGCTCGAAGCCTGCGGCGCCGTCGAACGCGAGCCATACCGACGAACCCGCGGCCGGCCGGAACGGCACCGACACCCGCCCGCGCCCGTCGGAGGTGGGGGTGGCGACGACGGTGGCGTTCGACGGCGCGTCGAGCCGCGCCGCGCGGACCTCGACGCCGCGCCCGGAGATCGGGTTGCCCTCGGCGTCGCGGAGCAGGCCTGTGACGGTGACGGTGGCGCCGTAGCGCAGCGGGGTCGGGGGTACGCCCGCGCTCAGCCGGACGGCGAGCGGGGCGGGAGTGGGGACGGGGACGTTCGCGGCGGCCGGCGAACGGCGCCCGCCGAGCGAGTACGCGGCCGTGCCCCCGGCGGCGAGGACCAGGGTCGCCGCGACCGCGACGAACCCGGCGCGCGTCATCCGCACCCGGTCCCGTTCCACGTTCGCAACCCCCACGTCCTGCTCGGCGACGCATCCTCCCATGGCGACAGTGCGGCCGAGGGGAGTCGCGACTGTCTGCTTCGGACACATTCGTGTTCCCGCCGGTGGGGACCGCCGACGGACGACACCGAGCAAAACGGGGCTGTTCGAACGGCGGTTCGCCGCTACCGTGGAGCAACGTTCGCACCGAAGGAGGGGCCGCCGTTGTCTCGCAGCCTGCTCCTCAACGCCTCCTACGAGCCCCTCTGCGTCGTCCCCACCCGCCGCGCGGTCGTGCTCGTGCTCACCGCGAAGGCCGTCGTCATCGAGGCCGGCGACGTCGTCCTGCACTCCGAGCGGCTCGCCGTGCAGGCGCCGGTCGTGATCCGGCTGACGCGGTACGTCCGCGTGCCGTACCGCTCCCGCGCGCCCCTCTCCCGCCAGGGCGTGCTCGCGCGCGACGGTCACCGCTGCCAGTACTGCGGCAGCGGCGCGGAGACCCTCGACCACGTCGTGCCGCGCTCGCGCGGTGGCCGGCACGTCTGGGAGAACCTCGTCGCCGCCTGCCGGCGCTGCAACCACACCAAGGCCGACCGCACGCTCGACGAGCTCGGCTGGGCGCTCGACCGCGCGCCCGCCGCGCCGCGCGGCGTGCAGCGGCTGCTGCTCGGCCACGGCCGGTGGGAGCCGGCGTGGACGCCGTACGTCGGCATGTCCGCCTGACCGCCGCCTGACCGCCGCCTGACCGCCGCACCCCGCCCGTGCCGCGGTCGGGGCGGACGGCGCCACCCGCCTACATGGCGATGCCCAGGGTCGTCGCCGTGGGTGAGAGGGGCACCTCCTCCTTGGCCGGGTTGGTCCGCAGCACGCGGTCGCCGAGGTGGCCGGTGACGCCGTACCAGTAGTTCTCGTTGCGGAAGTGGTGCAGCCGGTGCGCCCGCCACAGGCCGCGGTAGAGCCTGGACCGGGGCTGGTAGTCGGTGTGGATGAGCCAGTGGGTCCACTCGTACGCCAGCGTGAGCACGTTGGCCACGGCGACCGCGGTCGCGATCGACGGCCGGACGCGCCACGCGAGCGCGAGCAGCGCCACGTCCAGCGCCGCGAACACCTTGATCGCGGGCATCGCGATGAAGATGAACCGCTCGTCCTTGGGCTGCTGGTGGTGCCGCCGGTGCGACTTGCCGACCGCGAGGTCGACGTGGCGTCCGAGGATCCGGCGCGGCCGCCAGTGCAGGATGGCGACGTGGATGATCCACTCGGTGAACGGCTGGGCCGCGACGAGCCCCGCCGCGATGACGAGGTCGCGCACGGCGAGCCCGCCGAGGGCCAGCCGTACGGCGACGGCTCCCACGACCATGCCGGCGAGCCAGCGGGCCGACTCGAACGACGTGAACCGCCGCAGCGACTCCCCGAGCCCGGGCGTCGCGGCGCGGTGGACGGATCCGGCGACAGCGGTCGTCACGAGGCACCTCCCTCCGTAGCAGTGTCGCGTGCGAGGAGTCTCTCGGCCAGGTGTGACAGAAACGGCGCGGCGGTCCTCCTCGCGGCCCTGCTACTGGGGATCGTGCTCGGCGCGAAGGTCCTCACCGGCGGCGGGCTGTCGGCGCCGGTCGTCGCGGGGGACGCGTTCGTCGGGCCGGGCAAGCCGCCCGACCTCGCCGTCGTCCACGAGGACAGCACGGGGTACGACGGGCAGTTCGTCTACCGGCTGGCGCTGGACCCGTTCACGCGGGAGGAGACGGCGTACGGCATCACGCTCGACAACCCGACGTACCGCCAGCAGCGCCTCGGCCTCCCCCTCGCTGCCTGGACCCTGACCAAGGCCGGGGTCCCGACGTCGCTGGCACTCATCCTCGTCAACGCCGCCGCCCTCCTCGCCGCCGCCTGGGCCGGCGCCGTCCTCGCCCGCCGCCTCGGCAGGCACGCGCTCTGGGGCGTGCTCGTCGCCCTCTCCCCCGGCCTCGTCGTCGCGGTCACCCGCGACCTCACCGAGCCGCTGCAGATCGGCCTCTTACTGGTCGGCCTCGTGGCGTGGACGGGGCGCCGTACGCCGCTCGCGACCGCCGCCGCCGTCGCGGCGTTCACGGCGAGCGCGCTCACCCGGGAGACGACGCTCGCCGTGCTGGCAGGGCTTGGCCTGTGGGAGACGTACCGCCTCCTCCGCGGCCCCGCGCGCGCGGAGCCGCTCGCCCGCGCCGCCGCCCTACTGGTCCCCCTCGCCGTCGCCGTCGCGTGGCAGCTCCACCTCGAGAGCGTCTGGGGGGTGCTCCCCGTCAGCGCGAACGAGGGCGACGTCGGCGTGCCGTTCCTCAACACGGCGCAGACGTTCCTGGCGGGCGGCGGCGACTGGTCGGACTGGACGAGCAAGGACGCGCTGCTCGCGCACGCCTGGGTCGCCGAACGCGTGCTGCTCGCGGGCCTGCTCGCGTACACGGCGTACGCGCTCGCCCGCGGCTCCGCCGACGTACGGCTCAAGGCCGGCTGGGCGCTCGCCGCGCTGCTCGCGCTGTCGGCGGCGTGGGGGCGGGACGTGGCGTTCCTGCGCGCGGCGAACGAGTCGATCGTTCTCGCCGTGCTCGTGCTCCTCGGGCTGCGCACGCGCGCGGCGACGGCCGCGCTCGCGGGGACGGCCGGACTCTCGGTCTACCTGGCCGGCGTGTACGGCGTCCTGATCTAAGCGGCTTCGAGCTCGTCCAGCGCCGTCTCGGCCATCCGCTCGGCCGCGAGCATCGCGAGGCAGGTCTGCAGCGCCTTGACGCCGACCGCCTGCTCCTCGCGGGTGGGCTCGGCGGTGGTGACGTAGCGCTGCAGGAAGTGGCCGCCCGCCAGGACGACCCGGCTGAGGAACGCCTTCGGGCGGCGCGCCGCCAGCGACACGATCTCGACGGACCCCGCGAACACCACGAGGAACGTCACCACGCTCAGCACGCCGCTCGACGGCAGCGGCAGCAGGCAGCCGGCGATGAGGACGGCGACGACGTTGGTGCCGCAGCGGTCGTGCACGCGGGAGGTGCCGAGGACGGCGTCGATGTCGTCGAGGTCGATGCCCTGCTCGTACGCCGCCACGGCCTTGTGCTCGGCGCCGTGGAAGCGCCACATCGCTCCGGGCATGACGACGCGCAGCGCGGCGAGCTGGACGCCGACCATGAGCACGGCGGTCAGGCCGGTCTGCCAGCCCCAGACGGTGGAGGCGCCGAGGAAGCGGGAGAGCGCGGCGTTGAGCAGAAGGGGCGCCGCGAGGAACAGCGGCAGCGCCCAGCGCACGCGGCGCGGGAGGGTGCGGTTGCGGCCGCTGGCGCCCATCGCCTTGAGCCCGCGGACCAGCGCCGGGCCGAGACCGGTGAGGACGCGGAGCAGGGGTACGGCCACCCAGCGGTTGGCGGGGAGGCGGCCCATCTCGAGCGAGCCGTCGAGCCGCGCGACCGCCCAGACCTCGCCGGCGCGCATGAGGACGCCGTCGGACAGCGCCTGTCCACCGACCTTGGGAGCGGACGTACGACGGCTCACGGCGACTCCGGACAAAGGGTGTGGGCGGGGCGTCGGATCACGGTAACCCGGGTCGGTGCGCCGTACTTCCCGAAATCGAAAAGGTGACGGAGACCTTGCTTCGTCTTGGCGCGGGTCAGGAGTGGGTATCAAGCGTGCAGAGAGACATCGAGACGACGAGGAGGTGCGTTGGCATGGTCATCGGCGGTGGCGTCATCACCCTGATCCTCATCATCCTTCTGCTGCTCTGGCTCTTCTAGGACAGCCTCAGACCACCGGCACCTCGTTGACCGGCCCGCCAGGGTCGATCGGCGAGGTGCCGGTCTGCGTCCGGCGGGCGATCCCTACGTCGTGAGGTGCCAGTCGGCGTCGAGCGTCTTGAGCATCCGGCGCGCGAGGTAGCCGGCCCCCGCCGTGGACAGGTGGATGCCGTCGCTGCTGCGCATCCGCTGCACGCGGCCGTACTCGTCGGCGAACGAGTCCTGGTAGACGCCGTTCGGCGCGAACATCGCCCAGATGTCGACGTACTGGACCCCCGACACGCCCGCCGCGGCCTTTTTCACCGCGGCGTTGGCGACCTTGAACACCCGCGTGTGCCGCTCCGACCGCGCGATGGGCATGCCGATCCAGTAGACCCGCCTGCTCGGCCGCGCGAACGCGCTCATCACCGCCGCCGCGCGCCGCTGGTACTCCGCGGCCCACTCCGCGGACCCGGCCTCGAGGATGCGGCCGCCGACGCTCATGTTCTGGGCGTCGTTGCCGCCGATCATGAACGACACCGCCTCCGGGTCGCGTGACGCCGACAGCTCCTTGGCGTACGCCGGCCAGTCGAAGAAGTCGTCGCGGACGAGCCCGGTCGAGTACTTGGGCACGGTGCAGCCGGCGACCGACTTCTTCTTCGCGTTGGCGTAGCCGGTCAGCTGCGGGCCCATCGACTCCTGGAGCGAGTCGCCGGTGACGAGCAGGTCGAGCGGCGCGCTGGGCGTGATCGTGCGGCCGTACCCCCCGGTGGACGCCGCGGGCGGGGTGTCGCAGCGACGGTTGGTGGTGACCGGCGGGGGAGGCGCCGGCGCCGCGGGACGGGAGGTCGTGGCGCTCGGCCTGGGCGCGACCGTGGTCGGCGCGACGGCCGGTGACGGCTTCGGCGACGGCGTCCGCGTCGGTGACGGCGGCGCGGAGACGGTCGTCGGCGCGGGGGTCGTGGGCGGCGCGGGCGTGCCGGCGGCCGCCGGAGGAGGCGACCCGGACGCGCCGCAGCCGCTCGCGGCCAGCGCGAGCGCTACGAGGACTGCTGAGATGCGCACCCGGCGACGGTAACTGACCCCTGTCACGAAAATGGGCGAGACGCGCGAAGCCGTTCGGCGATCGCCTCGACGACCTGCTCCGGCGTGCGGCCGTCCGTGTCGACGACGTACGTCGCCAGCGCCGCGAAGCCCGGCCGCCGTTCGGCGTCCACGGACTCCACCACGCCGAGCTCGGGCCGGTCCCCGCCCGCCATCCGGGCGGCCAGCGTCTCGGGTCTCGCCCGGAGCCAGACCACGAACGCGTCACCCAGCGACGGGCGGCGCAGCGCCGCACTCCCCGGCGCCGCCACGACCGCGGGCTCGGGAAGCGCCAGGCCCGCCGCCAGCACCGACGCCTCCAGGTCGTGCAACGCGTCGATCCCGTCGGCAGCCGCGACCTCGGCGGCCGTACGCCCCGCGCGCGCCACGAGCTCGGCGTCGTTGTCCCAGTAGCGCCTGCCGAGCCGCGCCGCGAGCGCGCGGCCGACCGTGGTCTTGCCCGAGCCCATGGTTCCGAGGAGCACGACATGGGGCATAACGCGCTCGTTCCCCGAAAGGGTGCAACGAAGCGGATACCGTCCGCGTCAGTAGTAGCGAGCGCGAGCCGGTCGCGCGCAGGATCGGAGAGCGCTGTGGCACGACTCCCTCGCAAGGCGAAGGCCTTCCTCACCGTCGGTCTCGTCTGCGTCCTCGTCGGCGCGCCCACCGGCGTCGGGTACGCCGCGTACTCCTCCGACGCGGCGATGCGCGGCAAGCTGCCCGCGGGCGCCGAGATCGCCGGCGTGGACGTCTCGCGCCTCCAGCGGGCCGAGGCCGTGGCCAAGGTGACCGCCGCCGTCGAACGCGACTGGGACCGCCGCGCCACCGTGACCGTCGCCGGGAAGACGTACACGACGACCCTGCGCCGCCTGGGCATCAAGCACGACGTCGAGGCCGCGGTGGCGCGGGCGTTCGAGACGGCCGAGACCGGCAACTGGCTGACCCGCGCGTGGCACCGGCTCGTGGACGGCACCGACGCGCCGCGCGAGGACGTCGAGGTGACGGCGTACGACCCCACGGGGCTCACCCGCCTCGCCGCGCGCGCCGTCCGCGACGCCACCATCGCGCCGGTCAACGGCGGCGTGGCCGAGTCGGGCGGGTGGCTGACGTTCACGTCGTCGAGGCCGGGCAGGACGCTCGACGCCAAGGCCGTCGTGAGGGCGTTCGAGAAGTCGCTGGCCGACGGGAAGAAGCGCGAGGTGGCGCCGACCGTCGTCGCGCCGGCGACGGCGGAGGTCGGCACCGCCGTGCTCGTCCGAACCGGGGAGAACAAGCTCTACCTCTACAAGAACGGCCGCATCGCGCGGACGTTCGGCGTCGCGACCGGGTCGCCGGAGTACCCCACGCCGACCGGGCGCTTCGAGGTCACGCTCAAGCGCTTCCTGCCGACGTGGGTCAACCCCTGGTCGAAGTGGTCGATGAACGAGCCCGCCACCATCGGCCCGGGCCCCGACAACCCCCTCGGCACCCGCGCGCTCAACATCAGCGCCCCCGGCATCCGCATCCACGGCACGCCGGCGTGGAACTCCATCGGCTACAACGTCAGCCACGGCTGCATCCGGATGCGGATGCCCGACGTGGAGGCGCTGTACCCGCTGGTGCCGCAGGGGGCGCCGGTTTTCATCGTCCGCGCGGCGCCGCCGCGGCTGCCCGGCGCGAAGACCCCGGCCGCCGACGCCGCGAACGCCGCCGACGGGGGCTGACCGGAGGCCCTCCCGGAAGTTACGGTGGGTACTGCGGTAACCGCTCCTCCTGGGAGTGCCCTCATAGCCGTTGACCTGCGCATTTGACCGCTCGGCGTAGCCGGCGACGCGCTCCGATTTGGGGGCGTTCTTGGGGGATCAAGCCGGGCGCTCGGCGAGCGGTCGTCTTGGCCGCTTGCGAGGCCCGTCCGGGCGCGGACTCCGCAAGGGTGTGTCGTGGCCAGGGGGTTGTTTCGGGCCTGGCTGCGAGCGGCAGGAGAGTCGGCGAGGTGTCATGCAGCGAGGATGCGCAGGGCGGTTGCGTCGATCGTTGCGAGCGACGCAGAGCGGGGCGGCTCCGTAAGGGAACCGGCCCCGCTCGACAACGCGCCGCGTCAGCACAGCGGAGGTCGGCCGACCGAGAGCGTGGGCTCGCTGCCTTCGGCGTAGAAGCCTGAGTACGTCTGATCGCCCCACCAGATCGCCAGATGGACGACGGCAACGCCCTCCTGGCTGCGGACGACGAAGTCCGCTTCGTACGGCGTCCCGTCCGGTCGCGTGCCGCACGCGCGAAGGGCTCTGAACTCGCCGTACGCGACGCTCCGAACGATGGTCGGAGGTTGGCTCGGGATCGCCTTCGCGCCGCCTACCTTGGCCCACTGGCGTTCGCACATGTCGAACAGTTGCACGTCCGCGCAGTACGCCGCCACGTCCCGGGCCTGGGCCTGCTTCACCTTGGCCGCGAGCATCGCCCGCGCCTCGCTGTCGCTGACGACGGACTCCCGTGACGGCCGAACCGGCTCGCCCGCGAACGCCACGCTGACCGCGAGTGACGCGGCGACCAGAGCGGCGGTGACGTTCCGCCGGAAGATCATGCCGCGAGGCTTCGCCAGCCGGCGCCCGACCTCCTGCCCGCCATGCGGCGGGCAGGAGGGACAGCGGGACGACTAGCCACCCGAACTGACCCACTGGCCGGACCACGCGTGCCAGAGCGGCGACCCGGCACTCGTCGCGGTGTAGACCGGCGTCTTCATGGCGACGTGGCGGTAGACGAGCTCCTTCACGCTGTCGTTGCCGTACCAGATCGACGCGTGCTCCCCGGAGTTCGAGTACGCCTTCGGCGAGTACGTCTCGCAGGTCGTCCGCGTCCAGCGGTGCTTGGCGCCGATCTTGATAGGCGAGCCCGACTCGACCGAGATTTCGTCCGTGGACGTGTCGCATCCCTCGGTGGAGGAGTACGTGTGCGTCGGGATGTTCTGGCCGTCGCGGTACTGAGACGCGGCCTTCTCGAAGTACGGCCGCGAGTGGACCCAGAGCTTCGACATCTTGTTGCCGCGCACGCCTGCGCCGCTGGCGTCCATTTCGTACTGCCAGTAGGAGCGGCCCTTGGTCGTGTCCATGACCTGGTGGTCGATCTGCCAGCAGACCGTTCGCTCGGAGCGCGGGCCGTTGCTGTTGGAGACGCCTGCGGTGAAGCAGTCATTGTCGTGCCGTCCCCAACGGCCGCGCTCCTTTTTGCTGGTGGTGTCGGCACCGGCCGTGAGAGCCACGTCGTCCACGGCGTCGCCTGCGTCCGTGGTGTCCACGGCGGGGATGCCGCGCGTGGTCATCGGAAGGATCTCGTACGTGCCGTACTCGAACTCCTCCCCGGGCAGCGTGACCGGCCGCGCGATGATCGTCTGCGGGCTGTACGTGACCCACGTCATCGTGCCGTCGAGCGTGTTGACGTTGTAGGCCAGCGCGTCGTTGTTGGCGATGTAGCCGCGCTTCGCCATCTCGGCTTCAAGGCGCGACTTCAGATGCAGCACCCACGGCGACGACATGTCGGCGAGCGTGCCGACTTGGGCGAGCGTCGTCTCGCCCAACTGCTCGATGACCGTGGCGTCGAAGACCGGCAGCGGACGGAGCGCCTGTACGTCCACGACGGGCACGGAGAACGTCCCGCTCTGCGGCTCGTAGGTCAGCCAGACCGTAGAGACGCGCTTGAAGTAGAGCGAGAGGTCGGCCTCGGCCTGCTCGACCGTGCCCTGTCGCGCCGTGGACGACAGGACGGTGCGCAGACGGCCGCCTTCGTGCTGCGCGCGGTCGATGAGCTCGGGCGTCGCGGGCACGTCGAACGACACCGCGCCGTTGGCGTCGGCAACCGCCTTCATGATGGTCAGCGGAGTGCCGTCTGCGGCGGGATCGGACGTGCCCGTGACGAGCTCGACCTCGGCCCCGGCCGCAGGCTGGCCGGTCGGGAAGACGACGGTGGTCGAGAGAATCCGCGGGTCCTCGGCAGACGCGCCCACGGGCACGGTGAGCGCCGAAACGACGACGGCGGCGGCGGTCACTAGGCCGCAGATCAGGCGGCGCTGTGGCCGCTTGCGGTGGGTCGGGTGACGCATAGGGGATGACTCCTCCGTTACGCCGCGACCTTGGTCGCGGCAGTTGCCGCCTCGGCGGTTGCCGAGACGGAGCGTGTGCGCTGGGAGGGTGGAGCGGCAGGCGGGCACGCCTGGGTGGAGCGGGTCACTGCTGGCGGGGCGTGACCTCCCGCAGAACACGCAGGGCCTCGCGCTGCATCGGCAACGCCTCGGCCCACGGCTCGATGAGCGCGGCGACGGTGGCGACCTCGCGGACCAAGACCTCGAGGAGTTCGGTGCGCGTGGCGTTGGGCGGCGCGTCGATCAGATCGGCGATGGCGTGGGCGCGGTCGAACAGCCATTCCGCGAGCCGGTCGGCGTCGGTGTCGGCGTCGATGGTCGGGTGGTCGATCTCGACACGTGGCGGGGTCGGCAGGTCCCCCGTCCGCAGGAGGTCGCGCACGTCGGCGACGAGGCGCGGTACGAGCTCGTCCTCCCTGTCGAGTCGCCCGCAAAGCTCCTCCAGCAGCAGCGCGAGTCCCAGGGCGCGATCCCAGGTGAGGTGCTGGGGAACGGAGCCCCGGGCACGGCGTTCCAGCCGTTCGCACACGGCCTTGTAGTCGTTTCGCATCCACGACGGCAGGGGCTCTCTCACGTCGTCGCCTCGGGCCGACCGTAACGTTCACGCACCTGAACGTGCGCGGCAAGACGTACACGGTGGTCGGCGACAACGGCGGCACGCTGACGGTCACGATCCTCGCCGGGGTCAGGCTTCGCCCGGACAGCCGGTCGGACCTGCCGATTTTTTGGGGGGAGATTTGGGGGATTGCCATCGGACGCGCCGGATCGGGGCGGACTGAGCGGACTGCTCACGCACGAAACAGCACGTCAGAGGTCGATCCCGGACACGCCGTCACGCTCAGATCGCGGCAGTCCGTACCCGGTGAGTACGGACTCACGGCCGTGCTCAGGTGGTGACTCTGTCAGTCCGTACTCACCGGTAGCTTCCCGCGGGCGCGGCGCCTACCGGGCCGGATAGGGTCGGACGCGGTGTGCCGGGAAGCCTGGTCGGCGACTGTCGTCGCCATGACCGGAGGTCGTACCCATGCGCGAGCCGCGCGGCACGTCGTTCGTCGACTACCTGCGCGTCGAGACCGTCGGCGGCGGCATCCTGCTGGCCGCCGCCGCCCTCGCGCTCGTCGTCGCCAACACGCCCCTGAGCGACGCGTACGACTCGTTCCGCCACGCCGACCTGTCGTTCGGGCCGTTCCACCTCGACCTCGCGCACTGGGTGTCCGAGGGGCTGCTCTCGCTGTTCTTCTTCGTGGCCGGCCTGGAGGTCAAGCGCGAGCTCGTCGTCGGCGAGCTGCGCGAACGCCGCCGCGCCGCCCTGCCCGTCGTCGCCGCCGTCGCCGGCATGGTCGCGCCGGCGCTCGTCTACCTCCTCGTCGCGTGGGGCGCGCCCGGCTCGGGCCGCGGCTGGGCGGTGCCGGTGGCGACGGACATCGCGTTCGCGCTGGGAGTGCTGGCGGTGGCGCGCGAACGGTACCCGGCGTCCTTGCGCGTCCTGCTGCTCTCCCTCGCCGTCGTGGACGACCTCGGCGCGATCCTGCTCATCGCGCTGCTGTTCGCCAGTGGCGTCTCGGTCCTGCCGTTGCTCGGTGCGGTGGCGGTCTTCGCGGCGTACGCCTTCCTCCAGCGCCGCCGCGTCACCTCGCCCTGGCTCTACGTCCCGCTCGCGCTGCTGGCGTGGGCGTTCGTGCACGAGGCGGGCATCCACGCCACCGTCGCGGCGGTCGCGCTCGGCCTGCTGACCCGCGTACGCCCCGATCCCGGCGAGGAGCACTCCCCCGCCGAACGCCTCGAGCACCGGCTCCAGCCCTGGTCCGCGGGGCTGGTCGTGCCGCTGTTCGCGTTCACCGCGGCAGGCGTGACGCTGTCCGGCGAGGTGCTGCGCGCGACGCTGTCCGACCGGGTCGCGCTGGCGGTCTTCGCGGGCCTCGTCCTCGGCAAGGTGTTTGGCATCGCCGGCGGCGTCGCGGCCGCGCGAGGCCTCGGCGTCGTGTCGATGCCGGAGGGCGTGCGGACGTACGACACCGTCTGCCTGGGCGCGCTCGGCGGCGTCGGCTTCACGGTGTCGCTGCTGCTGGCGGAGCTGGCGTTCAGCGGGGCGCAGGCGGAGCGTGCGAAGACGGCGGTGCTGGCGGCGTCGATCTTCGCGAGCGTGCTGGCCAGCGTGCTGCTGCACGTCAGGCGCGAGACCGAGGCAGACGGGCCACTACCGTCGCGAGCGGCAGTCCAGGGTGCGGGTCGCAAGGCGGACGATCGCCGATAGCAGCGCTATCGGCGTGAGGACAACGCGGCGAGCCGCGCTCTGGGCGCCGCGCAGCAGGTCAGTGGCCCGTCAGCCTCGGTCTTTCGTAGCCGTGATCCAGTCGAAGACGCCGTTCTCCTCGTCGCCCAGACGCTCGACGCTCTCGATCGTCAGGCCGCCGGCCTCGAGCGCGGCGATCGTCGCGTCGTGGCCGATGCCGCCGAAGAACGTCGGCTCCCCCAGCCACTCGTCCTCGTAGCCCTCACCGGCGTGCAACGGCGCCGTCGTCACGAGGACGCCGCCTGGCTTCAGCCACGTCCCGAACGACGTCAGCAACGGCGCGTGCGCGGCGCTCGGCAGGTGGCCCAGCGCGAAGAACGACGCGATCGCGTCGACGCTGCCGGGGCGTACGGCAAGGCGCGTCATGTCCGCCTGCACCAGCGCCGCGCGCGGTGCCTTGACTCGCGCGATCTCGAGCTGGCCCCAGGACAGCTCGACGCCGACGACGCGATGACTCTCGGAGAGCAGGCGCGTCGCGGGGTCGCCGGGCCCGCAGCCGAGCTCCAGCACGAGGCTCCCCTCGGGGAGCCGCGCGGCCAGCCTGGTGACGTACGCGATCCGGGTCGGGTCGGCGTGCGACCAGCGGTGGTAGTCCTCGCCGATGGCGTCGTACGCCCTGCGCACCGTCTCGACCGGGTCCACGCCGCCGAGTCTGCCGTACGCTCGGCCGATGACGAGGGCCGCCGTACTCCGCGACCATGCCGCGCCGCTCGACGTCGTCGACGTCACGCTCGACCCGACCGGTCCCGAGCAGGTCCGCGTACGCCTCGCCGCGACCGGCGTCTGCCACTCCGACCTGTCGATCGTGCGCGGCGCGCTGCGTCACCCGCTGCCCGCGGTCCCCGGTCACGAGGGCGCCGGCGTCGTCACCGAGGTCGGCTCGGCCGTGACCAAGGTCGAGGCCGGCGACCACGTCATCCTCAACTGGACCCCTGCCTGCGGCGCCTGCTTCTTCTGCGGCAGGAACGAGCCGTGGCTCTGCGACCGCGCGGCCGCCGACGCGCTGAAGGCGCCGTACGCCACCCTCGACGGCGAACGCCTGCTGCCCGTGCTCGGCGCGGGCGCGTTCGCGGAGGAGACCCTCGTCCTCGAACGCGCCGTCGTGAAGATCCCCGACGACGTGCCGTTCGAGATCGCCGCGCTGGTCGGGTGCGCGGTCACGACCGGCTTCGGCGCCGTGACCAACACCGCCCAGGTGCAGCCGGGCGACACCGTGGTCGTCGTCGGCTGCGGCGGCGTCGGCCTGTCGATCGTCCAGGGCGCGAAGCACGCGGGCGCGGAACGCATCGTCGCCGTCGACCTCACCGACGCCAAGCGGGCGCTCGCGAAGGACCTCGGCGCCACCGACACGGTCGACGGCGCGGACGACGTGGAGAGCGCGGTCCGGGCGCTGACGGAGGGGCGCGGGGCGGACCACGCGTTCGAGGCGATCGGGCGGGCGGACACGATCAAGACGGCGTACCGCGTGACGAGACGAGGCGGCAACGTCGTCGTCGTCGGCGCGGGACGGCACGACGACCTGGTGTCGTTCAGCGCGCTGGAGCTGTTCTTCCAGGCGCGGAAGCTGATCGGCTGCGTGTACGGCTCCGCCGACGTCGCGCGCGACTTCCCGCGCATCCTCGGCCTCTACCAGAGTGGCGCACTCGACCTCGACCGGCTCATCACACAGCGCGTGACGCTCGACGGCGTCAACGACGCGCTGTCCGCGATGGAGGCCGGCGAAGGAGCTCGCACGGTGGTGGTGTTCTGATGGGCTTCCTGCGCAGGAAGCAGCAGCCGGACGTGCCGGTGAAGCTGACGCGGCAGTTCCCGCCCAAGGACTACGCCGCGGCGCTGGAGTCGTGGGCGTTCCTCGACCTCGAAGGCGCGACGCCGTTGCTCACGTCGCAGTTCGGCGACGTGGTGCTCGCCCGCGAGGACGGGGTGTACCTGCTCGACGTCGTCGCCGGCACGCTGACCCGCGAGTGGGACGACGTCGATGCGATGGCCGACGCGCTCGAGACGCCCGCCGGCCAGGAGCGCTACCTTCGCAGGTCGCTGGTCACCGCCGCGTACCAGAAGGGCAAGGTGCCCGACGAGACCCAGGTCTACGACTTCGCGAAGCCGCCGGTGCTCGGCGGTGCGCTGACCGCCGACAACCTCGCGCCGACCGACTTCGTCGTCACCGTCAACCTCGACGGCCAGATCCACGAGCAGGTACGCGACCTGCCGCCGGGCACCACGATCCGGGGCTTCTCGCAGGACTGACGCAGGAACCGCGCGCCGAACGCAGAAAGCGACGGAGTCCCCTCAACCCTCAAGGAGATCCGCATGCGCATCACCCGCATCGCGCTCGCGACGGTCGCGCTGGCCGGCGCGTTCGCCGTCCCCGCCACCGCGTCCGAGCCGCCGGTCGGCATCTGCTCGTACAACATCGACTGGGGCGTCGTCGGCGACCTGCCGGAGCCCGCGCGCAGCACGGCGTTCTTCGTCATCTGCAAGATCTGAGCAGAGCGCGTCCGGCGGATCGCGGCCGTTGCGAGCGGCAGTCCAGGGCGCGGGCCGCAAGGCGGACGACCCGCCGATAGCAGCGCTATCGGCGGGGAGGACAACGCCGCGACCCGTGGCCTGGGCGCCGCGCAGCAGGCCAGTCGATCCGCCGGCCGCGCTCTCGCCTTACGACGCAGTGAGCACGTTGAGCGACGAGCCGGCGCGGAACCACGCGATGTGCTCGTCGCTCATCGTGTGCGTCGTCTCGAACTCGTCCTGCGTCCCGTCCGCGTGCCGCGCCACGACCTTCACCGGCTGACCGGGCGCCAGCGACGCCACGCCCACGATGTCGAGCCTGTCGTCCTCGCGGATGAGGTCGTACGACGCCGGGTCGGCGAACGTCAGCGGCAGCATCCCCTGCTTCTTCAGGTTGGTCTCGTGGATGCGCGCGAACGACCGCGCGAGCACCGCGACGCCGCCGAGGAACCGCGGCTCCATCGCGGCGTGCTCGCGCGACGAGCCCTCGCCGTAGTTCTCGTCGCCGACGGCGACCCAGCGCACGCCCTTCGCCTTGTAGTCGCGCGCGACGGCCGAGTAGCCGTCGGTCGCTCCCGTGAGGACGTTGACGCCCCGCCCCGCCTCACCGGTGTACGCGTTGATCGCGCCGATGAAGAGGTTGTCGCTGATGCGGTCGAGGTGACCGCGGAAGCGCAGCCACGGACCCGCCGGGCTGATGTGGTCGGTGGTGCACTTGCCCTGCGCCTTCATGAGCACGGGGCAGTCGAGGAAGTCCCCGCCGTCCCACGGCGCGAACGGCTCCAGCAGCTGCAGCCGGTCGCTGTCCTCGCGCACCACGATCTCCACCGACGAGCCGTCGGCCGGCGGCGCGAGGAAGCCCATCTCGCCCGACGAGAACGACTCCGGCAGCTCCGGCGCCACCGGCGGCTCCAGCATGAACGTCGTCCCGTCGGCCGCCGTCACCGGGTCCGTCACGGGGTTGAAGTCGAGCCGCCCGACGAGCGACTGCGCGACGACGAGCTCCGGCGAGCCGATGAACGACAGCGTCTCGGCGCGGCCGTCGTTGCGCTTGGGGAAGTTGCGGTTGTACGTGTTGAGGATCGAGTTGCGGGTGCCGGGCGGCAGATCGTTGCGCTGCCACTGGCCGATGCACGGGCCGCAGGCGTTGGCGAGGACGGTCGCGCCGATCTCCTCGAGCGCGGCCATCTGGCCGTCGCGCTCGATGGTCGCGCGCACCTGCTCCGAGCCGGGCGTGACGAGCAGCGGCGTGACGGCCTTGACGCCGTGCGCGGCCGCCTGGCGCGCGACGTGCGCGGCGCGGCTCATGTCCTCGTAGGAGGAGTTGGTGCACGAGCCGACGAGCGCGTTGGTGAACTCCAGCGGGTAGTCGTTCTCGGCGGCGTCCGCGGCCATCCGCGACACGGGGCGCGCGAGGTCGGGGGTGTGCGGGCCGACGAGGTGCGGCTCCAGCGTCGAGAGGTCGATCTCGACGACGCGGTCGAAGTACGCCTCCGGGTCGGCCTCGACCTCGTCGTCGGCGCGCAGGTGCTCGGCGACGCCGTCGGCGAGGGTGGCGTACGACTCGCGGCCGGTGGCCTTCAGGTAGGCGGCCATCTTCTCGTCGTACGGGAAGATCGACGTGGTCGCGCCGAGCTCGGCGCCCATGTTGCAGATCGTCCCCTTGCCTGTGCACGAGAGCGTGCGCGCGCCGTCGCCGAAGTACTCGACGATCGCGCCGGTGCCGCCCTTGACGGTGAGGATGCCGGCGAGCACGAGGATGACGTCCTTGGCGCTGGCCCAGCCGTTGAGCCGGCCGGTCAGCTTGACGCCGATGAGCTTGGGCACGCGGACGCCGAACGGCCCCCCGGTCATGACGTCGACCGCGTCCGCGCCGCCGACGCCGATCGCGGCCATGCCGAGGCCGCCGGCGTTCGGCGTGTGGGAGTCGGTGCCGATCATCATGCCGCCGGGGAACGCGTAGTGCTCCAGGACGACCTGGTGGATGATCCCGGACCCCGGCTTCCAGAAGCCGATGCCGTACTTCGCCGACACCGACTGCAGGAAGTCGTAGACCTCCTTGTTGGTGTCGACGGCGGCGAGGAGGTCCCGCTTGGCGTCGTGCTGGGCGAGGATCAGGTGGTCGCAGTGGACGGTGCTCGGGACGGCCACCTTCGGCAGCCGCGCGGTCATGAACTGCAGCAGCGCCATCTGCGCGGTCGCGTCCTGCATGGCGACGCGGTCGGGCTGGTACTCGCCGTAGTCGACGCCGCGTTCGACGCCCTGGCCCTCGGCGTCGCGCATGTGGTTGAAGAGGATCTTCTCCGCGAACGTCACCGGGCGGCCAAGCCGCCGGCGCGCGGTCTCGACGCGCTCGGGGAGGCGCGCGTACAGCGCCTCGATCAGCTCCACCGGGGTGGACAGGCCGGCGTCGTCAGTCATGCGGGCTCCTCGTTCTCGTCGCTGGTTCCGAGCCTAGCGCGGCCCTCGGTGGCTTAGCAAGACGGACGTACGGTTTTTTTGGCGTAGAGTGTGCGCCGTGCCGAAGGTCAGTGCGGAGACGTTGGAGGCGAGGCGCCGCGAGATCCTCGACGGTGCGCGCAGGGCGTTCGCGCGGTGGGGGTTCGAGGGCGCGACCGTACGCCGCCTCGAAGAGGAGACGGGCCTGTCGCGCGGCGCGATCTTCCACCACTTCCGCGACAAGGAGTCGCTCTTCCTCGCCGTCGCCGAGGACGACGCGCTGGAGATGGCGTCGACCGTCGCCGAGCACGGCCTCGTGCAGGTCATGCGCGACCTCCGTACGTCCGACGCCGGGTGGCTGGGGACGCAGCTCGAGGTCGTACGCCGCATGCGCACGGACCCGGCGTTCCGCCGCCGGTGGGCGGCGCGGACGGCGCGGCTCGCGAAGGCCGCGACCGAGCGGCTCGAACGCCAGCGCGAGGCCGGCGCGGTCCGCACCGACTCCCCCGTCGAGACGCAGGTGGCGTTCCTCCTGCTCGTCATGGACGGGCTCGTGCTGCACCGCGCGATGGGCCAGGCTCCGACCGGCCTCGACGCGGTCCTCGACCTCGTGGAGTCGGCGGTCAGGAACCCGTAACCCCGGCGGGGGCGCGGGCGTTGGAGCCATCATGCGCACCCGCCTCCTGCTCGCCGCCGCCACGCTCGCCGCGGCCGCCGGCACCGCCGCCCCCGCGTCCGCGTACCTCTGCGCCACCGTGTACGTCCCCAAGGACAGCCCGACCGCCTTCTGCGTGCCGTACGGCTCGCCGCTGCCCGAGGTGGGCTGCCCGGTGCGCGTTCCCGACCTCGTCTCCGTCTGCGACTGACCCCTCCAACCAAACCGCGGGTACGCCCCGTTACGAGGGGTGTGATGAACGACTTCGAGGAGTTCGTCAGGGCGCGCACCCCCGCGCTGCTGCGGTCGGCGTACCTCCTGACCGGCGACCAGCACGCCGCCGAGGACCTCGTCCAGGCCGCGCTGGAGCGCACCGCGCTGCGCTGGCGCAGGATCGACCGTGGCGGCGGCGTGGACGGGTACGTGCGCACGGTCATGTACCGGCTCCAGGTCGACCGGTGGCGGCGGCGCTCGTACTCCGCCGAGCAGGTCACCGACGCGCCGCCGGAGCGGGCCGGCGGCGATCCGTACACCGGCGCCGACACCCGCCTCGCGCTGCGCACCGCGCTCGCCAGGCTCACGCCGAAGCAGCGGGCCGTGCTCGTGCTGCGCTTCTACGAGGACCTCGGCGAGGCGCGTACCGCAGAGGTCCTCGGCTGCTCGGTCGGGACCGTCAAGAGCCAGACCCACCTCGCGCTGAAGCGGCTGAGGGAGACCTCGCCCGAGCTCGCGCACCTGCTCTCCGAAGGGGCACTCGCATGAACGACCTCCGCTCACTTCTCGCGGACGTTGCCGGCGAGGTGGCACCCGCCGACCTCGCCCCGCGCGTGACCGCGGGACTGCGGCGGCGCGCGCGGCGGCGCAAGGTCGCCGTCGCGGCGCTCTCGGTCGCGGTGCTCGCCGTCGGCGCCGTCGGCACGTCGGCGCTGACCCGCAGGAAGCCGGCCGGTCTCACACCGGCCACCTCGGGCGGCGGCTACGACGGCATGTGGATCGACATCGAGGACGCCGGCCGGACGTGGCGGATCCAGGCCCAGCGGGTGGGTGAGCCGCGCAGCGACCGCGGCCTCGTCACGGCCGGGATGCTCACGGAGTTCGACCTCTCGCCGGACGGGACCGCGATCGCGTTCACGACGCCTGCAGGCATCGCGGTGGCGCGCTTCGACGAGAAGGCCGAGCTCCAGGAGTACCCGATCCGGCGCGCGATCGGGCCGACGGAGGCGCGGCCGGCGTTCTCCCCCGACGGCAGGTCGGTCCTGTACCGCAGGATCTCGCGCAAGACCCAGGGCATCTCGTACGACGGGTTCGCCGTCGTCGACCTGGCCACCGGCGCGGTCACCGACGTGGCGTACCCGCACGGCGACGGCGACGTCGCCTGGTCGCCCGACGGCGCCACGGTCGCCGTACCGAGCCTGGGCGACCAGGGCATCGACCTCGTCACGCTGGCCGGCGCGCGCGTAGGGCGGATCGGCGGACCTGGCTGGTTCCCGCTGGTCCACGGCTGGTCGCCCGACGGACGGCACCAGCTCGTCGCGATCGTCGACGACCTCGGCGGCGGCCGCGAGGCCCATGGTGCGGCGGTCGTGACCCTGACCGGCGACGTCGTCCTCCGGCTGCCCCTCGAGGAGTGGGTGTGGCGCGACGCGGGGCACGTCGCCGCACTCGTCGGCGACGACGACGTCGAGGAGCGAGGGCTCGACGGCAGCACCAGGCCGCTGATGACGTTCGACTTCGGGCTCACAGGGGTGCACCGCCCGACCCTGCGGCCCGCGTCGTAGCCGCTGGCACATAGTCTGCGGCGCATGGACCTCGGACTGACGGGCCGCTGCTACGTCGTCACCGGCGCCTCCCGCGGCCTCGGCCGCGCGACCGCCGGCGCGCTGTCCGCCGACGGGGCGTACGTCGTCCTCAACGGCCGCTCGGGCGACTCGCTCGCGGCCGCCGTCGCGGACCTCGGCGCGGAGCGGGCGGAGGGCGTCCCCGGCTCGCTCGGGGACCCGGCGCTCGCCGACCGGCTCGTCGCGACGGCGCTGACCCGCTTCGGGCGGCTCGACGGGGCGCTGATATCCGTCGGAGGGCCACCGGCGGGCGGCGTGCTGGACACCACGGACGAGGCGTGGCGGGCGGCGTTCGAGGAGGTGTTCCTCGGCGCCGTACGGCTGGCCCGCACCGTCGCCGCCGCCGTCGGCGAGGGCGGCGCGGTCGGGCTCGTGCTGTCGACGTCGGTACGCGCGCCGCTCGGCGGGCTCGCCATCAGCAACGGCCTCCGTCCCGGCCTCGCGATGGCCGCCAAGACGCTCGCCAACGAGGTCGGGCCGCGCGGCGTGCGCGTGTTCGGCCTGCTGCCGGGGCGGATGGCGACCGACCGGGTGGCCGAGCTCGACGCGCTCTCGGGCGACGCCGACGCCGCGCGGGAGCGCAACTCGGCGGGCATCCCGCTGCGGCGCTACGGGGACCCGGCGGAGTTCGGGAGGGTCGCGGCGTTCCTGCTGTCGCCGGCCGCGTCGTACGTCACCGGCTGCGTCGTCCCCGTCGACGGCGGCGCCACGCCCGCGCTGTGACGACTCGGCATCTCGAGCGCGTCGAGCTGAAGCCACGCCGCGAGATCGACCGCGCGCGGTGGCCGTACACGATCCCCGCCGTCGCGCAGGTCATCGACGAAGGGCTGGACGTGCCGGCGGGCGTGACGTTCCTCGTGGGCGAGAACGGGTCCGGCAAGTCGACGCTCGTCGAGGCGATGGCGCACGCGTACCCGCGGCGCGGCGTCGAGAACCCGTACGTCAACCTGCTCGGCGACCGCGGCAGGCCCGAGGACTCGCCGCTCGGCTGGGACCTCCGCGCGGTCACGCACGGGCTCGCGTCGCCGGCGGGGTTCTTCCTGCGCGCGGAGACGATGCACCAGGTCCTCGGGGAGGCGGACGCCGCGGAGTCGCAGAGACGGGCGTGGGGCGGCGAACGCGTGCAGGAGCGTTCGCACGGCGAGTCGTTCCTCGCGATCCTGCGGCACCGCTTCACCGACCCCGGCGTGTACTTCCTCGACGAGCCGGAGGCGGCGCTGTCGTTCCGCTCCTGCCTCGGGCTGATCGCCCTGCTCGACACGATGCGGCGCGAGGGCAGCCAGGTGGTCTGCGCGACGCACTCGCCGCTGCTCGTCTCGCTGCCCGGCGCGACGCTGCTCGAGGTCGGCGAGTGGGGGCTGCGGGAGGCGGCGTACGACGACCTCGACCTCGTGCGGTCGTGGCGGGAGTTCCTCGACGCGCCGGGCCGGTGGCTACGCCACCTGGTCGACCAGGACTAGACGCTCGCGGGGCTCGTGCCGAGGAGCCTGTCCCTCGCGGTGAGGAACCGGACGACGCGGACGGCCAGGACCGCCTCCACCGCCGTGGCGACGAAGTACGCCGCCGCCAGCGCCTTGCCGAGTCCGGGGCTCACGTCGACGTCGAGGCGGTTGCCGACGAAGTTCGCGACGCCGGTCGCCACCCAGAGCGCCCACCACCACTGGACCGCCGCGGGCAGCGGCTCCGGGCCGTGCGTCGGGTCGGGTGCCCGCCACGCGTCGTTGACCATCATCTTGGGCAGCACGAGCGACGCGCCGGGGATCACCCACGCCCAGAACCACCAGGCATCGCGGAACCGCGCGCGCCCGGCGACCTGGGTGCGGTACGCGACCGCCTTGAACCAGCGCACCCACAGCACGCCGGTCACGACGTAGAGCGCGAAGCACGTGCCGATCATCGTGACCTGGCGGTCGAAGTCGTCGCCACGGGCGTAGCCCGCGCTGGTGTCCAGGGTGAACGTCAGCACCGCGGCCGCGGCCCACACCGGGACGTTCAGGTAGAGGAACCGCACCAGCGGCTTCGCCCTGAACGCGGCGTCGTCGGCGTCGTACGTCGTCGTCATGCCGCCCCCTCCCACTCGACGTGCGAGGCAGGCTACGGCATCGTCGCCGGCCAGGACGGCGGAACGTACGCGTATTGCGGCGCGGGGTTCGGGCCGAGGAGCTTGTCCCTCGCGGTGAGCGCGCGGACGACCGCCGGCGCGAGCAGCGCGTGCGCCACGGCGAAGACGCCGAGCGCGACCGACGCGACGGCGTCGAGGTACAGCAACCTGATCGACGGCCCTGACCGGTCCTCGGCCACGGTGTCGTCGTACGTCGTCACGGCTCCCCCTCCCACGCCATGAGGACGTTGTCCCTCGCGACGCCCTCGCGGACGGAGTACGACGGCAGGGGACGTACGACGCGGAAGCCCGCCTTCTCGTACGCGCGCACCGCCCGGGCATTGCCCGCCTCGGGGTCGATGAGCACACGCCGCGCGACCGTCGCGGCGAGGTGGCTCGCGACGAGGCGTACGAGCCGCGAGCCGAGGCCGGCGTCGTGGCGCTCGGGGGCGAGGTGGACGTCCAGCGCCCACACCCCCTCCTCGCCGGTGAGGCCGGCGGCCGCGAGGTACTCGGGTGGGCACGGGTACCACTGGACGTAGCCGACGGGCTCGCCGTCGCGCTCGGCGACGGCGTGGGTGATGTGCGCGCGGGCCGGGTTGGCGACGTACTTGGCGCGGACGCCCTCCTCGTCGGCGGGCCCCTCGACCCAGCGCGACACCCGCGGGTCGGAACGCCACCGCGCGAGCATCGGCACGTCGGCGCCGGTGAGCAGGCGGAGCACGAAGCCGTCCCCCGCGAGCAGCGTCATACCGCCTGGCGCTCGAACTGCGTGCGGTAGAGCTCGGAGTAGAGCCCGCCCGCCGCGAGCAGGTCGTCGTGCCTCCCCTGCTCCACGATGCGGCCGTCCTCGACGACGAGGATGAGGTCGGCCTCGCGGATGGTGGACAGGCGGTGCGCGATGACGAGCGACGTACGCCCCGCGAGCGCGCTCTTCAACGCCTGCTGTACCGCGAGCTCCGACTCGGAGTCGAGGTGCGCGGTGGCCTCGTCGAGGATGACGATGCCGGGCGCCTTGAGCAGCAGCCGCGCGATCGCGAGCCGCTGCTTCTCGCCGCCGGAGAGGCGGTAGCCGCGGTCGCCGACGACGGTGTCGAGGCCGTCGGGCAATGACGCCACGAGGTCCCAGATCTGCGCCGCGCGGCACGCCTCGACGAGCTCGTCGCCGGTGGCCTCGGGGCGGGCGTAGAGCAGGTTGGCGCGGATCGTGTCGTGGAACATGTGCGCGTCCTGCGTCACCACGCCCATCGCGTCGCGCAACGACTGCAGCGTCACGTCGCGCACGTCGACGCCGCCGATCCGCACGCTGCCCTCCTGCACGTCGTACATCCGCGTGGGCAGCATCGAGATCGTCGTCTTGCCGGCGCCCGAGGGGCCGACGAGCGCCACCAGCGAGCCCGCGGGCGCGGTGAACGACACGTCGTACAGCACCTGCTGCGACGGCGCGGAGTCGAGCACCGCGACGGACTCCAGCGAGGCGAGCGAGACCTCGGCGGCGGTCGGGTAGCGGAAGCCGACGTGCTCGAACTCGATCGACGCCGCCTCCTTGGCGAGCGGTACGGCGCCAGGGCGCTCGTCGATCATCGGGGGCAGGTCGAGGATCTCGAACACCCGCTCGAACGACACCAGCGCGCTCATGACGTCGACGCGGATGTTGGACAGCTGGGTCAGCGGGCCGTAGAGCTGGTTGAGCAGCTGGGCCAGCGCGACGACGGTGCCGACCGTGAGCGTGCCCTGCGCCGCGAACCGGCCGCCGAGGCCGTACACGACCGCCTGCGCCAAGCCGGCCACGACCATCAACGCGACGAAGAACGTCCTGCTGAACATCGCCGACTGGATGCCGATGTCGCGTACGCGGCCGGCCTTGGACGAGAAGTCGCGCGCCTCCTCGTCGGTGCGGCCGAACAGCTTGACGAGCAGGGCGCCGGCGACGTTGAAGCGCTCGGTCATGGTGGTGTTCATCGACGCGTTGAGCGCCATGCCCTCGCGCGTGATCGCCTGCAGGCGGGTGCCGACGCGGCGCGCGGGGAGGATGAACACGGGTACGAGCACCAGCGCGAGCAGCGTGATCTGCCACGACAGCGTCAGCATCACGGCGAGGGTGGCGGTGAGCATGATGACGTTGGAGACGACGCCGGACAGCGTCGAGGTGAACGCCTGCTGCGCGCCGATGACGTCGTTGTTGAGGCGGCTGACGAGCGCGCCCGTCTGGGTGCGCGTGAAGAACGCCACCGGCATTCGCTGGACGTGGTCGTAGACCTGCGAGCGCAGGTCGAAGATCAGGCCCTCGCCGATGCGCGAGGAGTACCACCGGTTGCCCAGCGAGAGGGCCCCGTCGAGCACGACGAGCCCGGCGTACATCAGGAAGATCACCCAGACGAGGCCGAGGTCCTTGTTGGGGATGGCGTCGTCGAGGAGGCGGCGGACGAGCAGCGGCGTGACGACCGAGACGCCGGCGGCGAGCACCACGAGCGAGACGAACGTGATCAGCTCGCGGCGGTACGGGCGGGCGAACGACAGCACCCGCTTGAACGTGCCGGGCGCGAGCTTCTGCTTCGCGACCGACCGATCGGTGCGGTAGCTGTGGAGGACCTGCCAGTTCGCCATCGTGCGACCGTAACGTGGGGGTGAGACAGAAACTTCCTCGGGGGTGGACATACCGGGCACGGTCGCGGGAGGCTCCCCCGGTCCCCGCACCCCTCACGGAGATCCGATGCCCCGCCTGCCTCTGGCGGCGGCCCTCGCGGCCCTCGCGTTCCTCGGCGTCCCCGCCGCGGCCGAGCCGACCTGCTTCGACAGCCGGATCCTGCTCGACCACGACCTCTACTACTCGGGCTGCACCGAGGTCAGCGAGCACCCGGAGGGCGGCTACTGCGTCCAGAGCGTCGGCACCGTGGCCGGCCGTCCGTACCACTTCGTCTGCGTCCAGTAGGAGAACCCATGAACGTCTTGCGCCTCACCCTCGCCACCGTGGCGGCCGGCCTCGCGCTCACCACGCCGGCCTCGGCGAGCTCCGTCTGCCTCGACCAGCCGCCGGCGTACACGGGCTGCACCATCGTGTACTTCGAGGAGGGCCACAACTGCATCACGGGCTCCGGCACCGTCGCCGGGCAGGCGTACCGCCTCAACCCCTGCCGGTAGAACCGCTCGGCTACGCCGCCAGGTAACGCAGCGCGGAAACGCCACGACGTCTTGCTCCAGCAGCGGGAACGCCGCGAACGACAAGCTCGTCGACAGCTCGGCCGGCGCTAAGGCCCGTCCCTGGGCGCCGTGGCGGCCTCGCGGCGAAGAGGGTGGCGCGTACGCCCTGAGTACGGTGGTCGCGTGGAGGAGCTCGCGTACGCGCTCACCAATGCTCCGGAGGACGTGGCCGCCGTGCTGCGCTGGCTGGCCGCCAACGGGTTCGAGCGCACCGACCCCGAGTCGGACACGGCCGGCGCCTGGATGGGCTACATCCGGATCGAGTACACGCGCGACCGCACGCAGGTCGTCGTCGCCAGGGAGCGCCAGTGCTGGGAGGTGCTGCTCTCCGGGCCGGACGGGCATTCGCAGCATCTCCTGGAGTACGTCGTCGCCGCGATGACCGGTGTCGACGTCCCCACGTACGTCGGCGCCCCGTGGCCGGCCCCGGCGCAGAACGCGTTCGCGCTGCCGTGGCGGGAGACGGTGCCCGCGGCGCTCGCCTGGCTGGCCAGCGGCGACCGCATCGCCGAGGTGCGCGCCGCGCAGGACCGCTACGCGGATGCCAACCGGCGCGCCTGGGCCGACGACGCCTGACGGTCAGACGAACGCGCTCTCGCCGGTGATCGCGCGGCCGATGAGCAGCTTCTGGATCTGCGACGTGCCCTCGTACAGCGTCGTCACGCGCGCGTCGCGCAGCAGCTTGCCGACGACGAACTCGTCCACGTAGCCGTACCCGCCGTGCACCTGGACGGCGGCGTTGGCGGCGCGGACGGCGGCCTCCGACGCGAAGTACTTCGCCATCGACGACTCGAGCGTGTGCTTCTCGCCGCGCTGCTTCTTGTCGGCCACCTGCCACGTCAGCAGCCGCGCCGCGGACACGTCCACGGCGGTGTCGGCGATGAGCTCCTGGATGAGCTGGAACGACGCGATCGGCTTCCCGAACTGCCTGCGCTGCAACGAGTACGCCGTCATGACGTCGAGGCAGCGCTGCGCGAGACCGGTGCATGACGCGGCGAGCGAGAAGCGTCCGTCGTCCAGCGCCGACAGCGCGACCTTGATGCCGTCGCCCTCGTTGCCGAGCAGCGCGTCGGCGGGCACCCGTACGCCGTCGAGCGTGACCTCCGCGGTGTCGCAGGCGCGGATGCCGAGCTTGCCGTGCACCGGCACGGTCGACCACCCCGGCAGCGACGTGTCGACGAGGAACGCGCTGACGCCCTTCGCCCCAGGACCCCCGGTCCGCGCCATGACCAGCGCGACGCCGGCGATGCCGCCGTTGGTGATGAACATCTTGCGGCCGTCGAGGACGTACGAGTCGCCGTCGCGCCGCGCGGTCGACTGCAGCGACGCCGGGTCGCTGCCGTGGTCGGGCTCGGTGAGGCAGAAGCAGCCGAGCGCCTCGCCGGTCGCCATGAGCGGCAGCCACCGCGCCTTCTGCTCGTCCGTCCCCCAGCGCACGACCGATCCGGCGACGAGGCCGAGGTGCACGGAGACGATGGAGCGCACGTTCGCGTCGCCGCGGCCGAGCTCCTCGACGAGCAGGCCGTACGACATCGGGTCGGCTCCCCCGCCGCCGTACTCGACGGGGATCGTCAGCCCGATCCAGCCGGTCTGCCGCAGGCCGTCGAGCGCCTCCTGGGGGAAGCGCTCGAGGCGGTCGTTCTCCTGCGCGCGCGGCACGACGACGTCGTCGACCCAGCGGCGGAACGCGTCCCGCGCCGCGCGCTGCTCGTCGGTCAGCGTGAGGTCCACGTCTACTCCCCGATCCCTGCCAGGTCGCGCAGCCTGCGCAGCTGCGCGGCGCGCTCGTACGACCGCTGCTCCTCGAGGCTCCGCAGCCGCGCGCCGAGCAGCAGCGCCTTGGTCTCGACGGCGGCGTCGCGCGGCGCCGCGAGCAGCGCGGACACGAGGTCGGCCACCGTCGCGTCCAGGGAGTCCCGTGGCACGACGACGTTGGCGATGCCCATCGCGTACGCCTCCTCCGCGCCGATGCGACGGCCGGTGACGCAGACCTCCAGCGCGCGCGAGTAGCCGGCCAGCGCGGCGAGCAGACCGGTGCCGCCGAGGTCGGGCACGATGCCGCGCGTCACCTCCGCCATCGTGAACGTCGCGTCGTCGGCGCAGACCCGGAAGTCGGCCGCGAGCGCGAGCTGGAACCCCGCCCCCACCGCGTGCCCGCGCACCGCCGCGACGGTCAGCAGATCGGGCCGCAGCAGCCAGGTGAACGCCTCCTGGAACGCCGCGATCGTCGCGTCCGCCTCGTCGTCGGACGCGCGCGCGATGTCGACGAACGACGGCGCGCCGGGGATGCCCTCGGGCGTGAACATCTGCAGGTCGAGACCCGCCGAGAACGACGGCCCCTCGCCGCGGACGACGACGACGCGGACGTCGCCGGACAGCTCGCGGCCGAGCCGCGCGAGGGCCGTCCACATCGCGGGCGTCTGGGCGTTGCGGCGTTCGGGGCGGTTGAGCGTCAGCGTCGCCACGCCGCCGTCCACGGCGAGCAGCAGGCCTGCGTCCGCGAGCTCCTCAGGGGTCATCGGGCCATCCAACACCACCGCGGGCCGCCCCCCGAGATGGGGAACGGCCCGCGGTGCGATGTGCGACGGACTAGCCGCCGGTGACCTTCTTCGCGGCCCGCTTGACGGCCTTGACCGCCGAAGCGCCGGGCCCGGTGGACTTCGCCGGGGCCTTGGCGGCCGCCTTGAGTGCCGACGACGACGCCGCGGGCTTCCCCGCGGGCCGAGCCGTGCCTGCGGACTTGCGCGCCGCCGTCGCCTTGGCGGCCGGCTTCGCGGCGGGTGCGGTGCCGTCGACGAGCACCGCGTTCGCGGCGTTCTTGCGGACCGACTCGATGCCGGCCATGGCCTTGGCCCTGGTCTCGTAGGCCTCCGAGGTCGCGATGACCTGGCCGTTGGTGGCGACGAGGTTGAACCGGAACTTCCCGGTCGTCCCCTTCTTGAGCACGTACTTCGCGGGCACGATGGCGTCCTAACGTTGCCGGGCTGGTCAGCCCTTCTTGGCCGTCGCCTTCTTGGCGGCGGTCTTCTTGGCCGCGGGCTTCTTCGCCGCGGTCGTCTTCTTCGCGGCCGGCTTCTTGGCCGCGGTGGTCTTCTTGGCGGCGGGCTTCTTCGCCGCAGTCGTCTTCTTCGCGGCCGGCTTCTTCGCCGCCGTCGTCTTCTTCGCGGCCGGCTTCTTCGCCGCCGTCTTCTTGGCCGCCGGCTTCGCCGCGGTCGTCTTCTTCGCGGCGGGCTTCTTCGCCGCCGTCGTCTTCTTCGCGGCGGGCTTCGCGGCCGCAGTCTTCTTGGCGGCCGGCTTCTTCGCAGCCGACTTCTTCGCGGCCGGCTTGGCGGCAGTCTTCTTCGCTGCCGGCTTCGCCGCCTTCTTCGCAGGTGCGGGCACCGCAACCTCCTCGACCGTTGAGAGACGGGTTGTCTCCCTCACGCGAAATTCTGGCGGCAGAGTGGGCCGTGATCGGGGACGACACGCCGTACGCCGCACGGCGTGTCGCCGATGCTGGAACGCGCTCTCCGACTGTGTTAGTGGAGGTGGGCAGCCCGAAACCCGTTGCGCCGCAACGGTTTCAGGACAGTGTTACTTCTTGCCCTTGGCGCGCGTGGCACCACCGCGACCGCGCAACGTCGCACCCGACTCGCTGAGCATCCGGTGCACGAAGCCGTAGGAACGCCCTGACGACGCGGCCAGCGTGCGGATGCTCTGACCCCCGTCGTACTTCTTGCGCAGGTCCGACGCGAGCTTGTCGCGCTCCGCCCCCGTGACCCTGCTGCCCTTCTTCAGAGCGTCAGCCACGACGTCCTCCGGTTCGCCTCGTGCGCCAGTTGGTGATCATGTTCCCCCCGCACCTACCCGCGCATCGCCGCGTCATTCACGCCACTGGTAGGTGACCGCGGTGTACGCCGTCGCGAAGCCGAGCCACGACCAGAACCGTTCGACCGCCCCGCCCGCCTCCGCCGCGAGCCAGACGACCCGCGCGCCGCGCGTCAGACACCGCGCCGCGACGGCGCTGCCGAGCGCCCGGCCGAGCCGGTGCCCGCGCGACTCCTGGCGCACGCCGGTGTCGGTGACGTACGCGAGGTCGCCCTGCACGAACGCGAACGCCGCCCCCGCCACCTCTCCCCCGTCCTCCGCGACGACGGCCTCGACGCGCGGGTCGTCGAGGCGGTGGCCGAGCACCTCGGCGAGCGAGCGCTCGACGCCGGCGGCGTAACCGAAGGCATCGCCGAGCACCGTCGCGATCACCGCGGGGTCGTCGCGGTCGGAGACGGGGCGCGTGAGGATGCCGGGCTCCCCGTCGAGCAGCGCCGTACGGTCGGCGAGCAGCATGACCGCCGACTCCTCGACGGCCTCGTAGCCGCTCTCCTCCGCGACGACCGACAGCTCGGGCAGGCACGACGGCGAGTCGAGCAGGATGACCGGCGCCAGCTCGGCCTCCGCCCAGACCTCGGGCAGCCGCGCGAGCGTCGCCTCCGCGACGGCCGGCGAGCCGGTCATCGTGCCGGCGAAGTTGGCCGTGGCGAACGGCGCGTCGGGGTTGAGCACGACGCGCGCGGCGCCGACGCGGAACACGCTGCCGTAGCGGATCGCCCCGAACGCGCGCTGCTGCTCCTCCACCCGCGCGGCGAGCGTCGCGACGGCGGCGTCGGAGAGGTCGAGGTCGGGCACGAGCCCATCGTCACCCGGCGCCGCGCGGGCCGCTACCGTAGCCGCGATGTCCGCCACCGGGGAACGCCGCGCCACCGACGCTCTCGCGTGGCTGCTGCTCGGCGTGACGGGCATCGGGCTGGCGATCCTGGCGCGCGAGGCGGGCATGCGCGTGGGCGTGCCCGGAGCGCCGTTCACCGGCGAGTACCGGCTCAAGGTCGAGGTCGGCACGGTGCTCGCGCCGGCCGTCGCCGTAGCGGTGCTGGCGGCGACGCGCGCGGGGCTGTTCGAACGCCTCGGCTGGCGCCGGCTCCTCGTCCTCTCGTGGCTCGCCGCGCTCGCGTGGGCGCTCGCGCTCGCGGTCGTCGACGGCGGCAACGGGCTCGCGTACCCCATCGCCAACCCCGACGAGTACCTGCGCGACGTGCCCGCCGTCGGCGACGACCCCGTGGGGTACGTCCGCGACTTCGTCCGCGATGCCCCCGGCTACTCCGTCGCGACCCGCAACCACCCGCCCGCGCCCGTGCTGCTGCTCTGGCTGCTCGGCAAGCTCGGCATCACGCGCCCCTCGCTCATCGGCGTCGTCGTCACCGCGCTCGGCTGCCTGCACGTGCCCGCAGTCGCGGCCGCGGTGCGCTCGCTCTGCGGCGAGGTCGCGACGCGACGGCTCCTGCCGGTGCTGGTGCTGGCGCCGTACGCCGTCTGGGTCGCGGTCTCCATGGACGGCGTGACGGCGGCGCTGACGGCGCTGTTCGTCGCGCTCGGTGTCGTCGCGTCGGAGCCTGGCCGAACGCCGCGCTGGGCCATCTCGTCGGGCGTCGCGCTCGGCATCGCGTCGCTGTTCTCGTACTCCGTCGGGTGGCTCGCCGCGATCCCGCTCGTCGTCTGCTTCATCCGCCGGCGCGCGACGACGATCGCGTTCATCGGCACCGGCGCGCTGGTGCCGTTCGCGCTCGCGCGGGTCATGGGCTTCGACTGGCCCGCGGGGCTCACCGTCGCGCAGGCCGACTGGTCGGTACGCATCGGCCCGCACCGGTCGTGGCTGCTCTGGGCGGTGCTCGACCTTGTCGTGCTCGTCGTCGCCTGCGGACCGCACGTCGTCACGGCGGCGCGGCGCATCCGCCGTACGCCGGGGTGGCCGTTCCTCGTGGGAGCGGGCATCGGCGTGGGTTTCGCCATCGGTTCGGGCCTGGCCCGCGGCGAGGTCGAACGATCGTGGCTGCCGTTCTTCCCGTGGCTGCTCGTGCCGGTGACCGGCGACGACGACGGCGAGCCCGCCCGGCCTTCGCTGCTGCTGCTCGCGCTCGGTGCCGCCGCCGCCGTGGTGCTGGAGTCGGTGCTGCGTTCGGCCTGGTAGGTCCCCGCGAAGGATCGCGCCGGGTCGCGCGTATGGAGGGGTACCGCATCGCCGCCGTTCTTCGGCAACGGCGGCGGTGCGGACCTTCCCGAACGGGCCCCTCTCGTTCTCCGCAGTCCGGTCGCCGATCCCGCGCGTGATGATCTTCACAGAACGCGCGTCGCCGCCCGGCTCCTACGCCAGCGCCACCAAGTCGGCGAGGTCCTCGGACCAGGTGTCTTCCACGCCGTCAGGCAACAAGATCACGCGCTCGGGCTGCAGGGCCTCCACCGCGCCCTCGTCGTGGGTGACCAGCACCACCGCGCCGGCGTACGTCGACAGCGCGCGCAGCACCTCCTCGCGCGAGCGCGGGTCGAGGTTGTTCGTGGGCTCGTCGAGGAGGAGGACGTTCGCGCGGCTCACCACCAGCCCGGCGAGAGCGAGGCGCGTCTTCTCGCCGCCGGACAGCGTGCCCGCGGGCTGGTGCACGGTCTCGCCCGAGAAGAGGAACGCGCCCAGCAGCTTGCGCAGCGCCGCCGCCTCCGCGTCGGGTGACACACCCTGGACGTGTTCGAGGACGGTCCGCGCCGGGTCGATCGTCTCGTGCTCCTGGGCGTAGTAGCCGAGCCGCAGCCCGTGACCGGGAACGACCTCGCCGGTGTCGGGCTCCTCGATGCCGGCGAGGATGCGCAGCAGCGTCGTCTTGCCCGCGCCGTTGAGGCCGAGGATGACGACGCGCGAGCCGCGGTCGATCGCGAGGTCGACGTCGGTGAAGACCTCGAGGCTGCCGTACGACTTCGACAGCCCGGTCGCGGTGAGCGGCGTACGGCCGCACGGCAGCGGGTCGGGGAACCGAAGCTTCGCCACGCGGTCGTGCGCGCGGACCTCCTCGAGCCCGGAGAGCAGGCGTTCGGCGCGCTTCTCCATGCTCTGCGCGGCCTTGGCCTTCGTCGCCTTGTAGCGCATCCGGTCGGCCTGCGCCTGCAGAGCGGCGGCCTGTGCCTCGGCGTTCGCGCGCTCGCGCTTGCGGCGGCGTTCGTCGGTCTCGCGCTGCGTGAGGTACGCCTTCCAGCCGACGTTGTAGACGTCGAGCGCGGCGCGGTTGGCGTCGAGGTGGAACACCTTGTTGACGGTGGCTTCGAGCAGGTCGACGTCGTGGCTGACGACCACGAGCCCGCCGGTGTGACGTTTGAGGAACTCCCGCAGCCAGACGATGGAGTCGGCGTCGAGGTGGTTGGTCGGCTCGTCGAGCAGCAGCGTCTCGGCGCCGCTGAACAAGATGCGCGACAGCTCGACGCGCCGCCGCTGACCACCGGAGAGCGTGCCGAGCGGCTGGCCGAGAACGCGTTCCGGCAGACCGAGGCTCGACGCGATCGACGCCGCCTCCGCCTCCGCCGCCCAGCCGCCGCGCGCCTGGAAGCGGTCCTCGAGCTTGCCGTACCGCTCGACCGCCGCGTCGCGGGTCTCGTCGTCGGCGCTGGCCATCGACCCCTCGGTCTCGCGCATCGTGCGCAGCAGCGAGTCGAGCCCGCGCGCGGAGAGGATGCGGTCGCGCGCGAGCTGGTCGAGGTCTCCCGTACGCGGATCCTGCGGCAGGTAGCCGATGTCGCCCTTGCTGACCCGCCCGGACGCCGGCAGGGCCTCCCCCGCCACGACCTTGAGCAGGGTGGTCTTGCCGGCGCCGTTGCGGCCGACGAGGCCCACGCGGTCGCCCCTGCCGACCTGGAACGTCGCGTGCTCGATAAGCACGCGGGCGCCCGCGCGCAGCTCGAGCTCGGCGACGGTGATCACGCCGCCAGGTTACGGGTCAGTCCGTGACCAGGCAGAACGGGTGCCCGGCCGGGTCCGCGTAGACCCGCCACGGGGAGCCGTCGCCGGGGTGCAGGTCGCTGCGTACCTCGCCCCCGAGAGCGAGCACCAGCTCCTCCGCGGCGCCGATGTCGTCGACCTTGACGTCGAGGTGCAGCTGCTGGGGTCGCGTCGCGTTGGGCGGGCGGTGCTTCTCCACCTTCTGGAACGCCACCGACACCCCGCCCTGCATCGGCTCCAGCTGCCACCAGTCCTCCTCCTTCGAGGCGACCGGCAGGTCGAGCAGCGTCCCCCAGAACTCCGCCAGCGCGGCCGGCGCGTGGCAGTCGAGCACGACCGTCGTCAGCGTGCCGGTGCGGGGCGGCGCGGTCACGCCTGGCACCCGACGGGCGCGGCCGGGCGGTGCAGCACGGTCGCCCGCAGGCTGCGCGCGACGCGCTGGGTGGTGCGCGGCGCCGTGCGGTCGGCGCGGCTCGCGGCGCGGTTGTGGACCGCGGCGGCCCTGCGCAGGTCGGCTCCGTGCTCGTACGCGATCTCCTCGAACATCGTGGGCTCCTTCGCCTCGTAACCAACGTCTTCATCTTGCCGGTTACAGACTCTGGTGTCAACCACCAAAACGTTTACACTGGTGTCGTGAGCATCGACCAGCTCGTGGACTTCCTCAACACGTACGACCCCGGGTCGGACACCGAGGAGCTGCCCGACGACGCCGCGGCGCGGGCGTGGTTCGCGGCGCGCGGCCTCGCCGCCGAGGGCCTCGCGGCGGCCGAGGCGCGGCAGGTCAGGACCGAGCTGCGCGACGCGGCCGAGGGACGCACTCCCCCGACGGCCGCCCTGCGTCACGTGCCGCTCTGCGCGTGCGTCGAGGACGGCGAGCTGGTGCTCACGTCGGGGCACCCGCTGGGGCCGCTCGTCGCCACCGCGGTGCGGCTGGCGTTCGAGGGGCGGTGGGACCGGCTCAAGCTCTGCGACGCCGAGACGTGCAGGTACGCGTTCTACGACGGCTCCCGCAACCGCTCGGGCCGCTGGTGCAGCATGGCGTCGTGCGGGAACCGCGCGAAGACACGGGCGTTCCGCGAACGTCACCGATCGGGGTAGCGGCGTACCAAGATCGGGTATGCGCCTCCCGTGGACTTCAACGACGACGTCGGTCTCGACACCTCGCAGGTCAGTGACGTACGCGGCCGCAAGATGGGCGGCGCGGCGATCGGCGGCGGCGTCAGCCTCATCGGCCTGATCATCGCGCTCGTTCTCGGCGTGAACCCCGGCGACCTCGTCGGCGGCGGGTCCGCGGGCGTGCAGAGCGGGCCGGTGCCGGCGTCGGACCTGCGGGAACGGTGCCGTACGGGCGCCGACGCCGAGGAGCACCAGGACTGCCGCATCGTCGCGGTCGTCAACAGCGTGCAGAAGTACTGGGACGGCGCGATGCGGCAGTACGAGCAGGCGCAGACGCAACTGTTCAACGAGGCCACGAACACCGGCTGCGGCCACGCGACGTCGGCGGTCGGGCCGTTCTACTGCCCCGCCGACTCGACCGTCTACCTGGACCTCGGGTTCTTCTCGGCGATGAAGACGCAGCTCGGCGCGCAGGGCGGGGAGTTCGCGCAGGCGTACGTCGTCGCGCACGAGTACGGCCACCACGTGCAGAACGTCCTCGGCGCCACCGACCGCGTCGCGCGCTCGCGCGAGAGCGGGCCGAAGTCGCCTTCCGTCCGGCTCGAGCTGCAGGCCGACTGCTACGCCGGCGTCTGGGCCGCCAACGCCGTCGAGACCGGCTTCATCGCGAACCTCTCCCGCGCGGACATCGACGACGGCCTCGACGCCGCCGCGTCCGTCGGCGACGACCGCATCCAGGAGCGTGCGCAGGGCCGCGTCGACCCCGAGTCGTGGACGCACGGGTCGTCGGAGCAGCGGCAGGTGTGGTTCCTGCGCGGGTACGAGAGCGGGTCGCCGCGGCAGTGCGACACGTTCGCCGCGAACGCGCTGTAGGTCAGTCCGCGGGGCGCAGCCAGACGTCCACGTGGACGAGGCCCGGCGGGTACTGGGTCAGGAGGCGTTCGAGCGCCGGGATCATGAAGGCCGCCTTCGCGTCGACGCGCGGCTGGCCCTCCGGCGTCTGCGTCTCCCCGGCGTCCCACACGCCGGCGGCGCGGCCGTCGGGGGTGTCGCCGAGCTCTGTCAGCGCGCGGCGCGCCTGCCTGACGTCGTCCTTGGCGTAGCGCGACTGGACGATGCAGATCCGCGGCCCGTACACCGGTCGCAGCGCGGCCTCGACCTTGGCGACGTTGCGCACGGCGGTCATGACGACCGAGTGGTTGCGGACGGGGATGACGTAGCGGACGTACACGATCTCGCCGGGGTTGGCGTCGGCGAAGCGGTCGAGCGGGCCGAGGCTCGGCTGGTCGTACAGCGTCGTGCCGTCGCCCGCCGGCTCGGGCTGCGGGCTGTCGGCGGCCCAGCCGCCTGGCGGCGGGGCGCACGGCGACTCGCCGAGGCCCATGGTGGGGGCCGGGGCGGGGGCCGCTCGCGGCGCCTCCTGCTCGACGACCGTCAGCGTGCCGTCACGGAGTACCCCCTTCAGCCACGCCCTGCCGAAGACGACGCCGCCGATCTCGCGACGGCCGCCGAGCACGTTCAGGTCGACGCCGTTCACCGCGACGCCGCTGAACGCGCACGTCGGCGCCCGCGGTGTCGCCAGCGGCGACGGCCACGGCCCCGGCTCGTGCGTGACCGCCTCGCCGGAGATGTCGCAGAACCGCATCTGCTCCCCCGGCGCCGCGACGACGGTGCCGGTCGCCGCGACGCGCGGCCCTGCCGGGGCCGGGGGGCGGCTGAACGACGGCGACGCCGTGGCGGGGGGCTGCGGGCGCGGCGTGCCGCCGAGACCGGGCAGGGCGACGGCCGCGATCACGCCCGCCGCGACGGCGGCGACCGTCATGGCGCCGCGGCGGCGACGGCGGCGCCCGTACGACACCGCCACCCGTTCCGCGAGCGACTCCGGCAGGTGCGGCTGGGCGACGATTCCGTGGAGGGCGTCGCGCAGCGCGCGTTCGGTGGCGTTCATCGGCCTTCCTCGACGTGCAGCAGGGGCGAGGTGCGCAGCTTCGCCAGCGCGCGGTTCGCCTGGCTCTTGACGGTGCCCGGGGAGATGCCGAGCAGCGCGGCGACCTCGCCCTCGGACATGTCCTCGTAGTAGCGGAGCACGACCACGGCGCGCTGGCGTGGCGGCAGCTCGGCGAGCAGCCGCATCAGGTCGGCGCGCTCGTCGGCGCCGCGCATGGCGTCGTTGCTGTCGGCCCGCTCGGGGAGGTCGCCTGGGCGTTCGCCGGTCCAGCGGCGGCGGCGCCACCCGGCGTACGTGACGACCAGGGCGCGGCGCACGTACGCGTCGGGCTCCCGGATGCGCGACCACTTGCCGTAGCAGGCGATGAGCGCCGTCTGGAGGAGGTCCTCGGCGCGCTGCCAGTCGCCGGTGAGGAGGTACGCGGTCCGCATGAGCGCGGGCGTCCGCGCCGCGACGAACTCCGCGAACGGAAGCTCGCCTGCCGCGTCCACCACGATGGCTGCCACGCCCCCTTAGATGCGGTGACCCCGCGATCCGGTTGCAGGCCTACTGCCTGACCGGCACCTCGCGCCCGGTGGTCTCGTCGACGACCGTACGTGTCCCGAGCGGAGCCGCGAGCGCGACTCGCTCCGTATGGGGGATCGCCTGGGACGTGCACGTCCCGTCCCCGTGCCCCATCCGGGCCGTGAGGCGTACCTCCGTGGCAGTCTCCTCGACCGTCACCCCGGCCGGCCAGGAACAGGGCCGCACCCCGACCATGTACGTCACGTCGAGCACGAGCCCGTCACCGCTCGGCCACACCCGCTCGATCGCCACGGGGGGAGGCGCCCCCGGCCCGACCTCGCGGTACACGAGCCACCCCGCCCCAAGGACGACGACCACCGCGAGAGGAAGAAGCCAAAGCCGACGCACACCGCGGACGATCCCACCAGGAGCCGAGAGGAACCAGGAAGGTCCGCGCGTAGCGCCCCGGGAGGGAGGGGGCGGGCGGGGTGCCCGGTGAGCGACTAAAGCGACGAAGGAGCCCTAGCGAACCGGGCACCCCGCCCGCAGCCGACCACTTCTAGATGTTGAACCCCAAGGCCCTCATCTGCTCGCGACCGTCGTCCGTGATGGCCTCGACCGACCACGGAGGCATCCACACCCAGTTGATCTTGTACCCGGCGACGATGTCCTTGAGGGCGGACCGCGTCTGGTCCTCGATGACGTCGGTCAGCGGGCAGGCCGCCGAGGTGAGCGTCATGTCGAGGGTGGCGACGTTCTCGTCGTCGACGGTGACGCCGTAGACGAGCCCGAGGTCGACGATGTTGATGCCGATCTCCGGGTCGACGACGTCGCGCATGGCCTCGGTGACGTCCGCGACGTCGGCCTTCTCGCCCATCAGGAGCCCTCCGCTGCCCGCGCGACGGCCTGTGCCGTCGCGTCCTTCCACGCCATCCACCCGAGCAGCGCGCACTTGACGCGCGCCGGGTACTTCGCGACGCCGGCGAACGCCACCGCGTCCTCCAGCACGTCCTCGTCGGGCTCGCCGCGCCCCTGGCTCTGCATGAGCGCGAGGAACTCGTCGGCCGTCTCCATGGCCTCGGTGACGGGCTTGCCGATGACGAGGTCGGTCATGACCGACGACGACGCCTGCGAGATGGAGCACCCGGAGCCGTCGTACGACACGTCCTCGACGACGCCGTCGATGACGCGGACGCGCAGGGTGACCTCGTCGCCGCACGTCGGGTTCACGTGGTGGACCTCGGCGTCGTACGGCTCCCGCAGCCCCTTGTTATGGGGCGTCCGGTAGTGGTCGAGGATGATCTCCTGGTACATCGACTCAAGCTGCACGGAAGAACCTCTTCACGTGCTCGAGCCCCGCGACGAGGGCGTCGATCTCCTCGGTCGTCGTGTACAGGTAGAACGACGCGCGCGTGGTCGCCGGCACGCCGTACCGCGTGCAGGTCACCGCGGCGCAGTGCTGGCCGACGCGGACCGCGATGCCGAGCTCGTCGAGCACCTGGCCGACGTCGTGCGGGTGCAGGTCGGCCAGCGAGAACGAGATCGCCCCGCCGCGCGAGACGGCCGTGCGCGGCCCGAGGATGCGCAGCCCGCCGACGGACTCCAGCGCCGGGAGGGCGTACGACACGAGCTCCTTCTCGTGCGCCAGCACCTCGTCCATGCCGACGTCGGAGAGGTAGCGCACGGCGGCGGCGAGGCCGACGGCCTCGGCGATGTTCGGGGTGCCGGCCTCGAACTTGTGCGGCGCCTCGGCGTACGTGGAGCCGTTCTTCGTGACGGTCTCGATCATCTCGCCGCCCCCGAGGAACGGCGGCAGCTCGTCGAGCAGCGCACGCCGCGCCCAGAGCACGCCGATGCCGGTGGGCCCGAGCATCTTGTGGCCGGTGAACGCGACGAAGTCGGCGCCGAGCTCCTGGACGTCGACGGCGCGATGCGGGACCGACTGGGAGCAGTCGAGGCCGACGAGCGCGCCGACCTCACGCGCGCGGCGGACGATCTGCGAGACGGGGTTGACGGTGCCGAGGATGTTCGACTGGTGGACGAACGACACGACGCGGGTGCGCTCGTTCACGATGTCGTCGAGGCCAGACAGGTCGAGGCGGCCCTCGTCGGTGATGCCGATCCAGCGGACCGTCGCGCCGGTGCGCTCCGCGAGCATCTGCCACGGCACGATGTTGGAGTGGTGCTCCATCTCCGTGACGACGATCTCGTCGCCCGGCTTGATGCGCCCCGAGTCGCCGACCGAGCGGGCGAGGAGGTTGAGCGCCTCGGTGGAGTTCTTCGTGAAGACGACCTCGGACCTGTCGTACGCGTTGACGAACGCCGCCACCGTGTCGCGCGCACCCTCGTACAGCGCGGTGGCCTCCTCGGCGAGCGCGTAGATGCCGCGGTGCACATTGGCGTGGTGGTGCTCGTAGTAGTCGTTCATCGCGTCGAGCACGGCCTGCGGGCGCTGCGACGACGCGGCGCTGTCGAGGTAGACGAGCGGCCTGCCGTTGACCTCCCGCGACAGGATCGGGAAGTCCTTGCGGAGCCGGGCGACGTCCAGGGTCATCGGGGCCCCCGCGGGCCCGCGCAGCGGGGTCGTGGGGAGTGGGCCACTAGACGGCGGCCTTCGGGCGCAGGTGCTCGTACCCCTTGTCCTCGAGGATCTGCGCGAGCTCGGGGCCGCCCTCCTCGACGATCCTGCCGTCGAACATGACGTGCACGAACTGCGGCTTGATGTAGCGCAGGATCCGCGTGTAGTGCGTGATGAGCAGCAGGCCGGTCTGACCCTGCTCGGCGAGGCGGTTGACGCCCTGGGAGACGACGCGCAGGGCATCGACGTCGAGTCCGGAGTCGGTCTCGTCGAGGATCGCCATCTTCGGCTCGAGCAGCTCCATCTGGAGGATCTCGTGGCGCTTCTTCTCGCCGCCGGAGAACCCCTCGTTGACGTTGCGCTCGGCGAAGACGGGGTCCATCTCCAGCGCCGCCATGGCCTCCTTGAGCTCCTTGACCCACAGGCGCAGCTTGGGCGCCTCGCCGCGGATCGCGGTGACGCTGGTGCGCAGGAAGTTGGAGACGGAGACGCCCGGCACCTCGACGGGGTACTGCATGGCGAGGAACAGTCCCGCGCGCGCCCGCTCGTCGACCGGCAGCGCCAGCACGTCGACGCCGTCGAGGAGGACGGAGCCGCCGGTGACGGTGTACTTGGGGTGGCCGGCGATGGCGTACGCGAGCGTGCTCTTGCCGGAGCCGTTGGGCCCCATGAGGGCGTGGGTCTCCCCCGCCTTCACGGTGACGTTGACGCCGCGGAGGATCTCGGTGTCGTCGACGTTGACCGTCAGGTCGCGGACTTCCAGGGTGCTCACGGTGCGATCTCCTCTAGAGCGACGAGTACGTCGTCGCCGTCGTGCTTGACGGGGTAGACGGGGACGGGCTTGGTGGCGGGCAGGCCGGTGGGTCGCCCGGTCGTGAGGTCGAAGCGCGAGCCGTGCAGCCAGCACTCGATCGTGCCGTCCTCGACCTCGCCCTCGGACAGCGCCACGTCGGCGTGCGAGCAGACGTCGCGGATGGCGTACAGCGTGCCGTTGCTGCGCGCGATGCAGACCGGCTCGCCGTCGATGACGACGGCCTTCGCGCCCTCCTCGGGCACGTCGTCGGCGGCGCAGGCGCGGACCCACGCGGTCATCTCGGGGCCCCCGCGGGCGCGCGCAGCGCGGTCGTGGGGTGAGTCACAGGACCGACCTCTCGAGCTCGGCCTCGATGGCGTTCTCCAGGCGCTCGCGCAGCGCGGGCACGGCGATGCGCTGGATGACGTCGGCGAAGAAGCCGCGCACCACGAGGCGGCGCGCCTCGTCGGCGGGGATGCCGCGGCTCATGAGGTAGAAGAGCTGGAGGTCGTCGAAGCGCCCGGTGGCGCTCGCGTGACCGGCACCGACGACCTCGCCGGAGTAGATCTCGAGGTTGGGCACGGAGTCGGCGTGCGCGCCGTCGGAGAGGACGAGGTTGCGGTTGACCTCGTACGTGTCCGTCCCGACCGTCTCGGCCGCGATGACGACGTCGCCGATCCAGACGGTGTGCGCGCCCTCGCCCTGGAGCGCGCCCTTGTAGTTGACGCGCGAACGGCAGTGCGAGACGGCGTGGTCGACGAGCAGCCGGTGCTCCAGGTGCTGGCCGGCGTCGGCGAAGAACAGGCCGAGCAGCTCGGCGTCGCCGCCGGTGCTCGTGAAGCGCACCTCGGGGACGAGCCGCACGATGCCGCCGCCGAGCGACACGACGATGGAGCGGAACGTCGCGTCGCGGCCGACGCACGCGACGTGCGTGCCGAGGTGGACGGAGTCGTCGTCCCAGTCCTGGAGGCTGACGACGGTGAGGCGCGCGCCGTCGCCGACGCGGAACTCCGCGTTGGCGAGGAACGTCGCCGCCCCGCTGTGGTCGAGGATGACCGTCGCCTCGGCGCCCTCCTCGACGTCGACGAGCAGGTGCGCGAACGCCAGCCCGCCCTCGCCGCGTACGGTCACGATCGTCGGCTCGTCGGGCGCGGTGTTGCGCGGCACGGTGAGGACGCCGGCGCGCTCGTACGAGTCCGCGAGGGCCTCGTAGCGGTCGCGCGGCGTCAGCAGCGAGCCGAGCCGCGGGTCGCCGCCGCGCTCGACGGAGGCGAAGTCGGTGCCGGCACCGGCGGAACGTTCGATGACGACCTTGCCGGGCTCGGCCGAGGCGAGCGCGGTCTCGATGCGCTTGACCGGCGTGAACCGCCAGGCCTCCTCCCGTCCCTCGGGTACGGGGAAGTCCGTGGTGAGGGTGCTCACTTAGCCGACGGCCCCTTCCATCTGCAGCTCGATGAGGCGGTTGAGCTCGAGCGCGTACTCCATGGGCAGCTCGCGGGCGATCGGCTCGACGAAGCCACGGACGACCATCGCCATGGCTTCGTTCTCGCTCATGCCGCGGCTCATCAGGTAGAAGAGCTGGTCCTCGCCGACCTTGCTGACGCTGGCCTCGTGGCCGATCGTCGAGTCGTCCTCGCGGACGTCGACGTACGGGTACGTGTCGGAGCGGCTGACCGTGTCGACGAGCAGCGCGTCGCACTTCACGCTCGCCTTGGAGCCGTACGCGCCCTCCTGGACCTGCACGAGGCCGCGGTACGACGTGCGGCCGCCCGCGCGCGCCACCGACTTGCTGACGATGTTGGACGACGTGTGCGGTGCGGCGTGGACCATCTTCGCGCCGGCGTCCTGGTGCTGGCCCTCGCCGGCGAACGCCACGGACAGCACCTCGCCGGTGGCCCGCTCGCCGAGCAGATAGCAGGCGGGGTACTTCATCGTCACCTTGGAGCCGATGTTGCCGTCGATCCACTCCATCCGGCCGCCCTCGTGGACCGCGGTGCGCTTGGTCACGAGGTTGTAGACGTTGTTGGACCAGTTCTGGATGGTCGTGTAGCGGACGCGGGCGTCCTTCTTCACGACGATCTCGACGACGGCCGAGTGCAGCGAGTCGGAGGAGTAGATCGGCGCGGTGCAGCCCTCGACGTAGTGCACCGACGAGCCCTCGTCGGCGATGATCAGCGTCCGCTCGAACTGGCCCATGTTCTCGGTGTTGATGCGGAAGTACGCCTGGAGCGGGATCTCGACGTGGACGCCCGGCGGGACGTAGATGAACGACCCGCCGCTCCACACCGCGGTGTTGAGCGCGGCGAATTTGTTGTCGCCCACCGGGATGACCGAGCCGAAGTACTCCTTGAAGAGCTCCTCGTGCTCGCGCAGGCCGGTGTCGGTGTCGAGGAACAGGACGCCCTGCTCCTCCAGGTCCTCGCGGATCTTGTGGTAGACGACCTCGCTGTTGTGCACGACAACGCCCTCGGCGACGAAGTTGTGCGGGCCGTCGACCTCGACGTCGTAGACCGGCTCCACGGCGTACGGCTCGATCGCCGTGATCTTGGCGAAGCCGAGGTGGTCGGTGCAGTGCGCGCGGAACGTCGTCCCCTGCGCGGAGGTGTCGCTGTGGTGGTAGGCGCGGCGGCCGAAACGGTCGGTGCGCTTCGGGTTGCGGCAGTCGAGCCGCTCGAAGTCGCCGGAGATGCCGAGCCGGAACGCCGTCATGATCCGCGAAGGGTCGTGGGCGTACGGCTGCTGCCACTCCCACAGTCCGGCGGTGCGCAGCCCGCAGAGCTCCGCCAGCTCAGCGCCGGCGGTGAGCAGCGGCTCGTTGACGCTGGTCAGGACGACCGAGCCCGACTCCTCGGGGCGGACGTAGCCGTCGGCGTCGACCCACCCGCCGAGGAACGCGAGTCGCTCGGCCCGCGGCAGCTCGTACACCCAGAACGGGACGTTCTTGCCGTGCGCGCCGCCCGCGAAGCCCGCCCAGTTGAGCCAGTCGACGAGCGCGCGGGAGTTGACGACGACGCGCACGTCGTCGGGCTCGTGCGTCTCCAGCGCGAACTGCTCGTGCACGATCCGCGCGATCTCCGCGCGGATCTCGACATCGGTCGAGGGCGCCGCGAACTGCACGCGGTACGTGCGGCCGGTCTCCTGGATCGAGCCGTCACCGATGAAGTAGCCGAGCAGCCAGAGCAGGTCGGGGTTGGTCCGCAGCGGCCCGATCGGGGGCTTGCGGCGACCGAGGTGGACGGCGGGCAGCGTCAGCGACTCGCCGAACTCCGGCAGGTCGCGCGGCACGGCCACGAGGTCGCCGACCGCGAGCTCCGCGACGGTCTTCCAGCGGCGCGCGTAGCGAGCGCGCTGCTTGCCGGTCTTGCGCTCGTCGGTCAGGACGAGGAACGGGTGGTTGTCGGTGGCGCGGATCGTGCGCGAGCCGACGGTGACCTCGTACGTCTGCTTCACGTCGGTCTGCGCGGCGGCGCGAACGGGGGCGACCGTCAGGAGCCCGGTCTCCTCGTCCAGCGCGAAGACGCTGTCGCCCGGCTCGACCTCCTTGATCCGGACCATGCCGCGGTTGGCGGTCCAGACGCGCGTGTCACCGGCCAGGCACTCGTACTGCGCGGCCACGCCGGAGACGAGGCGCGCCTTCTCCGCCTCGGGGATGCCGAGCTTGTCGTACGTGTTCTTGATGTCGGCGGGGAGGTCTTCCCAGGTCTCGGCCTGCTTCTCCGTCGAGCGGACGAAGTACTTGATGTTGTCGAAGTCGATGCCCGACAGGTCGGCGCCCCACGCCGGCATGGGCTTCTGCCCGAACAGCTTGAGCCCCTTGAGGCGCAGCTTGAGCATCCACTCGGGCTCGCTCTTCAGCGCCGAGATGTTGCGGACGACGTCCTCGGTGAGACCGCGGGTCGCGTTGTCGGCGTAGGCGGACGGGTCCGCCCAGCCGAACTTGTACGTGCCCAGGCCTTCGAGCTCGGGACGTGCGGTGGTGCTCATCGGGCAGACCTCTCGGGGGGTGTGACGGCGGCGGTGCAGCAGGAGTCGCCGTGGGCGATCGTCGTCAGGCGGCGTACGGGGGTGCCCAACAGGCGGGCGAAGAAGTCCGTCTCCGCCTCGCAGAGCTGGGGGAACTGCTCGGCCACGTGCTGGACCGGGCAGTGGTGCTGGCAGACCTCGCCGGCAGCGGCGGTGGCAGCGTAGCCGTCGCGCGAGAGGGCCTGGGCGAGGCGCTCGGGCCGCTCCTCGATGGGCGCCTCGGCGACGTCGGCGTAGCGCGTCTCCAGCTCGGCGACCCGCGCGGCCGCGAACTGGCGTACGACCGCGTCGCCCCCGGTCTCGGCGAGGAAGCGCAGCGCGGAGGCCGCGAGGTCGTCGTAGGCGTGCGGGAACGCCTCGCGCCCCGCCTCGGTGATCGTGAACGTCTTCGCGGGCCGTCCGCGACGCCCGGTCAGCGGCGCGTCGGACTCGGCGACGGTGCCGTCGGCGAGCATGGCGTCGAGGTGGCGGCGTACGGCGGCGGGCGAGAGCCCGAGCGCGGTGCCGAGGTCGGCGGCGGTCGCGCCGCCGGTGCGCAGCAGCAGCGAGGCGACCCGCTCGCGGGTACGCCCCTCGGTGCCGATGTTTTTCACAACATCATTGTGACGTATTTACGAGGGGCGGGCAAACGGGGGCTCCGCGCGCCGGTTAGCCCGGCTCGGCGACGGCTGGATATCCTTCCGCCGTACCCCACGACCCGCGAGGAAGGCCCGACTTGAGCATGCTCGCCGACCGCCCGCTCCGCCTGGCCGCCGTGCTGGCCGCCGCCGCGCTCGCGCTCACCGCCTGCGCCGAGACCGAGCGGACCAAGCCCTCCTCGCACGCGACGGCCGTTCCGGTGCCGACGGTGAAGCTGACCGTCAACCCCGCGCCGACCACCCCGGCCGCGCCGACCGAGTCGGGGACGGCCGCGCCGACCGGCGGCGCGACCGCGTCCGCGACCGGCGGCGCCAAGCCCGGCGGCAACGAGGTCCTGGCCACGATCACGAACAAGTTCGAGCCGGGCACGCTGAACGTGAAGAAGGGCACGAAGGTCACCTGGACCGCCGAGGGCACGCACAGCGTGACCAGCGGCAGCGACGGCAAGGAGGACCCGAAGGGTCCGATGAAGGGCCCCATCAACTTCACGACGTACTCGGTGACGTTCAAGGAGGCCGGGACCTTCCCGTACTACTGCATCCCGCACGTGAGCCTCGGCATGGTCGGCGAGGTCGTCGTCAGCTGAACGCCGTCGAGGTCGACGGGCTGGTCACGCGGTACGGCTCGCTGACCGCCGTCGACGGTGTGTCGTTCACGGCGTCGGCCGGCTCGGTGCTGGCGCTGCTCGGCCCCAACGGCGCCGGCAAGACCACCACCGTCGAGACGTGCGAGGGGTTCCGTACGCCGTCCGCCGGCCGCGTCTCCGTGCTCGGGCTGGACCCGGTGCGCGACGCGGCATCCCTGCGTCCCCGGGTCGGCGTCATGCTGCAGCATGGCGGCGTGTATCCCGGCGCGACGCCGCTGGAGATGCTGCGGCTGTACGCGGCGTTCTACCCCTCGCCACTCTCGCCCGAGGGGCTCCTGGAGCGGCTGGGGCTGCCGGCGCGGACGGCGTACCGGCGGCTCTCCGGCGGCCAGCAGCAACGGCTCTCGCTGGGGCTCGCGGTGATCGGGCGGCCGGTCGTCGTGTTCCTGGACGAGCCGACGGCCGGACTCGACCCGCAGGCGCGGCACGCGACGTGGGACCTCGTGCGGGAGCTGCGTACGGACGGCGTCTGCGTCGTGCTGACGACGCACGTCATGGAGGAGGCCGAGGCGCTCGCCGACGCGGTGGTCATCGTGGACCGCGGGCGGGTGGTCGCGTCGGGGACCGTGGCGGCGCTGACGCGGGGCGAGTCGGGGCTGCGCTTCTCGGCTGCGGGGGTGGACGTCGAGGCGCTGGGGGCGGCGGTGGGGCGGCCTGTGTCGTCGCCGGCGCCGGGGACGTACGTCGTCGCCGGGCCCGTCGACCCGGCGCTGCTCGCGGCGGTCACGGCGTGGTGCGCGTCCGCCGGCGTGCTGGCGTCCGACCTGCGGACCGGGCGGACGCTGGAGGACGTGTTCCTGGAGCTGACTGGTCGGGAGCTGCGTTCGTGAGGCGGATGGTCGCGGCGCAGACCGCGATGGAGCTGCGGCTCACGCTGCGGCGCGGCGAGTCGCTGCTGCTGACGCTGGCGATCCCGCTGGGGCTCCTGTCGTTCTTCGGCACGGTGGACGTCGTGGACGCGTCCGTGGACTTCCTGGTGCCCGGCATCCTCGCCCTCGCGGTCATGTCCACGGCGATGACGGGGCTGGCGATCGCGACCGGGTTCGAGCGGCAGTACGGCGTCCTCAAGCGCCTGGGCGCCTCTCCCCTGCCCCGCTCCGGGCTGCTGCTGGCGAAGACCCTGTCGGTGCTGGCGGTGGAGGCGTTGCAGCTGGTCCTGATCTGCCTGCTCGGGCTGGTGCTGGGGTGGCGCGGCGGCGCTCTGCGCGCGTGGGTGCTGGCTCTGGTGTTCGTGGGGCTGGGGACGGCGGCGTTCGCCGGGCTGGGTCTTCTGATGGCCGGGCGGCTGCGCGCCGAGGCGACGCTCGCCGCCGCGAACGGCCTCTACCTCGTCCTCCTGCTCGTCAGCGGCATGGTCGTGCCGCTGACATCCCTGCCACGGGCGCTCGCGTCGGTCGCGCGGGTGCTGCCGAGCGGGGCGCTGGCGGAGGGGCTGCGGAACGCGTTCGACAACGGCGGGCCGGTCGTCCGTCCCGCCTTCGTGCTGCTCGTCTGGGCCGTGGTGTCGCTCGCGGCGGCGGCGCGGACGTTCCGCTGGGAGTAGTCGTCCACAGATTGGCTCTGCTGTCGTTGTGAGCCCTCTGACCCCGCCAGACTTGTCCCTGACGGGAACGGGGGTCCGCGGGTGGCGGCACGGATGGCGCGGTGGGCGGGTGCGGGCCTGGTGCTCGGCCTGCTGCCGCTGCTGCTGGCGTACGGCATCAGGGCGTACTACCTCGAACGCCTCCCGACGCCGCGCGACGTCCTCGGCGGCGGCGACGGGATGCTCGTCGCGGTGGCGTGGTGCGGCGCGCCGTTGATCGACCTGGCGGAGTCCGAACGAGAGTCGCCGACGCTGCGGGTCTGGTTGGTCACGCTGTCATGGCTCGCCCTGGCGATCGGCGTCGTGGCGTACGCGTGCCTGACAGCCGATTCGGTCACAGGGCGGGTGCAGACTCGGGGTCAGGCGGAGTTCATGACGAGCTCGTCGATGGTGCTGCTCGGCGCGTCGGCGATCACGAGCGCCGGTGCGACCTGGCTGGCCGCACCGAAGGAGAAGGCGGGGACGACGTGACGACGACATTCACGTTCTGGGAAGCGCTTCTCTGGTTCACCACGGGCATCGCGGCTGTCGCCGTGCCTGCCTCCCTGATCACGTACCTGACGGTGCGCCGCGAGGAGAGGAAGCCGCGGCTCCCACCCGTCGACCCGGAGGAGGCACGGCGGATCTCCGCGGAGCTGGCGAGCCTCTCGCGGGCGATCGCGCGGCTGGCCGACCCCGAGGAGCCGGCCGCCCAGCAGCAGGAGGAGGTCCGCTCTTCCGCCTAGGTATCGCACGGCTTACCAACGGGTATGCGTCCGGCGTGGGTATCTCGCTGAAGCCGCAGCACGTCAAGCGCTACAAGGACATCGCCGTGCTGCTCGCCAAGTACGGCAGGTCGGACCTCGTGTCCCAGATCGGGCTCTCCGACCTCGAGGAGGCGCCCGAGGTCGCGTCGGCGAAGGCCGACGCCGAGCAGCTCGCGACCGACCTCGAACGTCTCGGGCCGACGTTCATCAAGCTCGGCCAGCTGCTCTCCACACGCGCCGACCTGCTGCCGCCCGCGTACATCACCGCGCTGTCGCGGCTGCAGGACGACGTGGAGCCGTTCGGCTTCGACGAGGTCGAACGCATCGTCGAGACCGAGCTCGGCGCCCGGATCAGCAGGGCGTTCCAGATCTTCGAGAACGTCCCCCTCGCCTCCGCCAGCCTCGGCCAGGTCCACAAGGCGGTGCTCCGCAACGGCCGCGCCGTCGCGGTGAAGGTGCAGCGCCCCGGCATCCGCGAACGCGTCCTCGACGACCTCGACGCGCTCCGCGAGATCGCGGAGTTCGCCGATGCGCACACGGCGCTGGGCCGCCGGTACGGCATGGCCGCGCTGCTGGAGGAGTTCCGCAAGTCGATGCTGCGCGAGCTCGACTACCAGCAGGAGGCGCGCAACCTCGAGACGCTGCGCACGAACCTCGCCGAGTACCCGCGCATCCACGTCCCCGCGCCGGTCGCCGACTACACGACCTCGCGCGTGCTCACGATGGACTTCATCGGCGGCCGCAAGCTGACGTCGCTCGGCCCGCTCGCGCAGCTCGAGGTCGAGGGCAACGCGCTCGCCGACCAGCTCATCGGCGCGTACCTCAAGCAGATCCTCGTCGACGGCTTCTTCCACGCCGACCCCCACCCGGGGAACGTCTTCCTCACCGAGACCGGTGACATCGCCCTCATCGACCTCGGCATGGTCGGGCGCATCCCGGCGCACATCCAGGAGCCGCTGCTCAAGCTGATCCTCGCCATCGGCGACGGCCGCGGGGACGACGCGGCGAAGACGTTGATGGACCTCGCCGAACGCACCGAGGAGGACCTGGACGAGACGGCGTTCCGGCGCATCGTCGGTGAGCTCGTCGCGGACAACCACGGCGCCGAGCTGGCCGACATCCAGGCAGGCTCGATCGTTCTCGACCTGTCGCGCGTCGCCGCCGAGAACGGTCTCCGTACGCCTCCCGAGCTGGCCATGCTCGGCCGCGCCCTCATCGCGCTGGACGAGGTGGGCCGGACCCTCGACCCCGGCTACGACCCGAACGACGCCATCCGCCGCCAGGGCGCGGAGATCCTCCGCCGCCGCGTGACGGGGACGTCGCCGGGCAGCCTGTTCGCGACCGTGCTGGAGACGAAGGAGTTCGTCGAACGCCTCCCAGGCCGCGTCAACAAGGTCATGGACGCCCTGGCCGAGGGCGAGCTCAAGCTCCAGGTGAAGGGCATCGACGAACGCGAGATCATCGCGGGAGTCACGAAGCTGGCGAACCGCCTCACGACCGGCCTGGTGATCGCGGCGCTCATCATCGGCGCGGCCATGATGATGCGCATCGAGACCAAGTCAACCCTGCTCGGCTACCCGGCGCTGGCGATCATCTGCTTCATCATCGCCGCCGGCTTCGGCGTGGTCCTGCTCGCCAACATCTGGCTGACCGACCACCGCTCCGCCCAGGAACGGCGCAAGCGGCGGTAGGTCGGGGCCGGAAGAGCGGGGGTGGGGTTGGCGGGATTGGGGGCATTCCGCCGACCGGTCAAAGCGACGAAGGAGCCCTAGTAGCGCTTGGCGACACGGCCTGATGGTGGCCGAGCGTGACCGGCCGCGTCCCAGGTGAAGCTTCGCTCTGATCGGGGTGCGATCTGCGCTTTTTCCCCGCACGGCCCGCAACCCGGTTGCGGAGCCGACCGGAGCACCGTCACCGCACGTGATCATGCGCGGCGTTTCGCCAAGCCCTCCTAGGGAGGCGGTATGCCCGCAACCCGGTTGCGTACGTGTCCGGCGGCGTCGCCCCCCTGCCTTGGTCGTGGGGACGATCAGCCGGCCAGGACCTCGTCGCGGTCGTCGTCGTCCTCGGGCAGGACGAGGCGGCGCGGCAGGACGGGAGCGTCACGGCCGGTCTTGGGCGTCGCCTTCTCGGAGGGGGAGACCTCCTCGTGGTACTCCTCCTCCACGTTGACCGCCCAGAGGTCGTGCCCGGCGTCCTTGAGGATGTTCTCGACAGCGAGCATGGCCGTCATCATCGAGTGGTCCTGGTTGTTGTACCGGTGCATCCCGTTGCGCCCGACCGGCTGCACGTTGGTGGCAGAGACGCCGAGCCAGGAACGCAGCACGTCGACGTTGCGGACGTACTCCTCGTCGTAGACGGGGTACGCCTTGGGCATCCGCACGACGTACCCCGCCGAGACGGCGCCCGGCTTGACCAGGTTCAGCGCCTCGAGCTCGCGCGTCGCGAAGGCCACGAGGTCGTCGTCGGCCATCGTCCAGAGGTCGTCGCCGACGTTGACGAAGTACTCGAGGCCGAGGCAGGTGTAGCCGTCCTTGACGAGGAACGGCGACCAGGAGCCGAAGTTCTGGACGCGGCCGAGGCGGACGTGCGGCTCGTGGACGTAGATCCAGTTGTCCGGGAAGCCCGCGGACTTGGGCACCACGAGAGCCACGGTGAGGAAGTCTCGGTGGCGCAGCCGCTTCGCGGCGGTCACGACGTCCGGAGCGGGCGACGGCGACATGACGCGGACGAGCTCGCCGATCGGCATGGACGAGATGACCTCGTCGCACTCGATCCGCTCGACGACGCCGTCCCGCTCGACGAGCACGGCCGTGGCCCGGCAGGAAGAGTGCTCGATCCCGACGACCGCCGTACGCATCCGGATCTCGCCCCCGCGCTCCAGCACGAGGTCGCGGCAGCGCTCCCACATCATCCCGGGGCCGAGCCGCGGGTACTGGAACTCCTCGATGAGCGACGTGACGTCCTTCTTGCCGTGCTGCGGCACGATGGCGCGCCAGATCGCGGTGAGCAGCGAGAGGTTCTTGATCCGCTGCGCCGCCCAGTCGGCCTGGATCTCGGTGGCGGGGACGCCCCAGACCTTCTCGGTGTACGTCTTGAAGAAGATGCCGTAGAGCCGCCGCCCGAAGCGCGCGGAGACCCAGCCCTCGAAGTGGCTCTGGTCCTTGGGCGGGCTGATGCGCGCCCAGACGTACGACAGCACGCACCGGACGGCCTCGACGAGACCGAGCCCGCGCAGCGCGTTGAACGCCTTGAGCGGGTAGTCGAACAGCTGCCCCCGGTAGAAGATCCGGCTCATCCGCGGCCGGGTGAGGAACGCGTCCTCGTCGAGGATCTCGTGCCACAGGGCCTCGACCTCGGGCACCTTGGTGAAGAAGCGGTGCCCGCCGATGTCGAACCGCCAGCCGTCGCGCTCGACGGTGCGGGAGATGCCGCCGACGACGTCGTCGGCCTCCAGCACGATCGGGGTGACGCCGTCCTTGACGAGCTGGTACGCGGCGGTGAGTCCCGCCGGTCCGGCGCCGATGATCACGACACGGGGCTGCACGGACACGAGGTGGAACCTCCAGGAGGGTACGACAACAGGGCGAACCGCTACGGAACATACCGATGCGCGAACGCGAGCACCGAGTACCCCGCCAGTCCTGAACAACACACGACCCAGGTCACGATCCGGGCACTTCGCGGTCGCAGGGCAGCCGCAACCATGATCAGCGGGAAGGCCGCGAGCGCGTATCTCTCGTACGACGCGAGCCTCGGCGTGCCCAGCGCGACGACGAGCAGGGCCGCGGCGTACGCGGTGTACGACGCCGGCAGCCGCCGCGCCACGAGCACGAACAGGCCCGCGGCGAGGGGCACGCCGAGCAGGTGGAGGGCGTCCACGACCTGCCCGTCCCCGCGTACGGCGAGCCAGCCGCGCCCCAGCGCCTCCCCCGGCCAGACGAGCAAGGCGGAGCGCAGGTCGCCGGCCTGCTGGACGTCGAACGGCAGCATCGGGTCCCCGTGCGCGGCCCAGACCCAGAGGAGGTACGCCGCGCCGCCCAGCGGCGCCGCCGCCACCGCCAGGGCCCGCGCGAGCACTTCGCGCCGGGGGGTGAGGCGTAACCCCCGCAGCGCCTCCACGAAGGCGGGGAGCGCCAGCAGCAGCCCCACCGGCCGCGTCAGCCCGGAGAGGAACGCCAGCCCCGCGGCCACCCCCCACGCCTGCCTGCGCAGCGCGAGGAAGCACCAGACGCCGAGCGCGGCGGCGGTCGCCTCCGCGTAGCCGAGCACGAGCACGAACGACGCCGGGTTGACCAGCGCGAGCCACGGCGCCCAGCGGCCGGCCTGCTCCCCCAGCTCGAGGTGGGCGAGGCGGCCGATGCCGTCGGCGTAGACGAGGGCGGAGACGTTCGCGACGACGAGCACCGCCAGCCCCGCCGCGAACGTCCCGAACGGCGCCACCAGCCGCCCCGGCAGCGCCACCAGCGGGAAGAACCGCAGCATGTCCGGGTGGGTGTAGCCCTCGGCCGCGATGCGGCGGTACCAGTCGGAGTCCCACACGAAGAACCCGCCGGCGCCGGCCCGCAGCGGCGCGCGGCCGAAGCCGTGGCGCGCCTGGAGGTACGCCGCCAGCGCCATCAGCGCGAGCACCGCCGCGCGCGACACCAGCCACGCGCGGAGCGCGTCGCGGCCTGGCCGCCACGCCCACCCCGCGCGCGAGGTCACGGCGCGAACCGCACCAGAGCCGACCGCTCGCCGTACTTCCCGCGCGAACGGACCACCGGGTGCTCGGTGCGCGCGGCGCGGAGGCGTTCGGCGACCTCCTCGCAGTCGTCCTCGAACGTCCGGTACCCCCCCGCCACCACGAGCCAGACCGACCCGTCGGGGTGGTCGCGCAGGACCGCGTCCACGAACGCCGCCGGGTCGGCCGCCTCGTTGCGCTCGGCGTAGTCGACCCAGTCCACGAGCCCGGTGAACTCGCCGACCGGGTACGCGAGCTGGTCGGTCAGCTTCGGCAGCAGCCGCGAGACGGCGGGGCCGAGCTGGTCGGGGCAGTACACGACGACGTCGTTGCCCTGGTAGCCCTCGGTGAGCGCCTCCGCGACGAGACCGGCCTGCGTACGCGGCTTGACGACCATCGGCGCGCCGACGACGACCCCGAGCACGGCGACGAGGCCGATGACGCCGGTCCGCACGCGGTCGTCCAGCAGCGAGGCCGTGCCGAGGGCGGCCAGCACGAGGAACGGCACGAGGGCGACGGCGCTGTAGCGGGCGGCGTAGCCGCTCTTGAGCAGCATCCCCGCGAGCACGCCGAGGGCCAGCGTCCCGAACGTCACCGCCGCCAGCCGCCGACCGAGCGGCCGCCCGCGCAGGTCGACCTCGACGCGCCGCCCGTCGATCCCCGCGCCGAACAGGCCGAGCACGGCGAGGCCGAGCAGCAGCAGGAAGTTGAACCGCCCGACGGGTCCGCTCCCCGACCACTCGATCATCGCGTCGACGACGGCCGCGAGCGCGGGGCGGGCGGCCCACGGGGTGCCGGTGTTGGCGAGCTGGTAGAGGAACGACGGCAGCCACGGCAGGAACAGCAGCCCGCCCGCCGCGACCGCTCCCACCGCGCGCCACCGGCGACGCCAGACGAGCCCGATGCCCACGGCGCCGAGCAGGTAGAACGACCAGTAGTGCGTGAGCATGAGCAGGCCCGTGCAGACCGCGACCGCGACGCCGGACAGCCGCGTCGGGCGGCGCAAGTAGCGGACCAGCGCCCAGCCGCCGAGCGCGACGAGCAGCTGGACGAGCGCGTACATGCGTGCCTCGGAGCCGTACCGCATCGCGAACGGCGACGTGGCCGCGAGCAGCGCCGCCACGAGCCCCGCGCGCTCCGACTCGGAGACCTCGCGCGCGAACAGGCCCACCACCGGCACCGTCGCCACCGCGAAGACGCCGGACAGCGCGCGCGCCGCCCACGGCGAGTCCCCGAACGCCCCCACCCACTCGTGCAGCAGCAGGTAGTAGAGCGGCGGCGAGCCGTCGTGGCGCAGCGCGTCGGTGATGTCGCCGTACGGGAGCTGGGCGATGTTGACCGACAGGGCCTCGTCGAGCCAGAGCGGGCCGGTCGCGACGAAGCGCAGGACGAGCGCGGTCAGTGCGACGACGATCCCGGCCGCCGGCCCCCAGCGGCGGAGCGAGTCCAAGACGCTAGTGCGCCAGGGGCGACGGGTGGTTGCCGAGGGCATCGGGGGCACCGTGGTGCTGGCCGCTGATGCTCTGCCGGTACTCGTGCACGCTCTCGATCCCCCAGCCGACGCAGCAGATCACCAGCGCGACCACGCCCGCGATGAGCATGCCGGTGTTGAACACCAGGCCGAACACGAGCAGCCCCAGCGCCACCGAGAAGAACGCCGGCCACCACGACGGGCCTGGCAGGTGGAGGTTCTCGAGGTCGACCGGCGGCTCGGGCAGCTCGGGCTCGAGGGTGACGTAGTCGTCGCCGGCGTACGCCGCGTCCTCCGGCCGCGCCTTGGCGTTCTTGAGGCCGAGGTAGAGGTAGTAGCAGGCGAGGGAGAACGCCGTGAGCGTCGAGATGCCGCCGACGTTGTCGAACGAGAACCGGCTCGCCGCGAGGAAGCCGACGTCGGCGATGATCCCGAAGATCGCCAGCGACAGGAACACCCGCGCCGCGACCTGCGTCGTGCCGTCGCGGGGCGCGTCGTGCGCGGTGCCCTCCTTGCCGAACAGGCTCTCCCCGCCCATCGTCCGCCAGTGGTCCTCGTCCGTACGGACCCGGGCACCGAGGCCGCTCGGCCAGGCGGTGTGCTCGGTGGTGGCGGCGAGCGCGGTGGCCTCGCGGGCGATCGCGACGTCGTCGGCGTGCAGCATGCCGAACCCGCCGTCGTTGCCGACGAGGACGACCTGCGCGCGGCCGCGGCCGACGTGCTGGACGACCGAGTCGGCGCCGCCGTGCAGACGGCGGAACGCCAGCACCTGCTGCGCCAGCTCGATCGCCGCCGTGGACGGCAGGTACCCCTCGTGCTTGGCGTGCGCGATCTCGCGGCGGTAGTCGCGGACGCTCTCCAGGCCCCAGCCGATCGTCGTGAGGACGATGAGGACCACGCCCGCGATGAGCACGCGCTTGTCGAGCGCGAGACCCATCATCAGGACGAACGCCGCGACGCCGTACGCCGCGGGCCACCACGACGGGCCGGGGAGGTGGATCTCCTCGTCCTCGTGCGTGTCGGCTCCGGGGAGAGTCAGCCCGTCGAGCTCGATCGCGCCCTGCGGGGCCATGAACTTCGCGAGGTACATGCACGCGACGAAGAACATGAACAGCGTCGTGGTCCCGCCGGCGTTGTCGAACGAGAACCGGCTCGCGGCGGCGTAGCCGAACGTCACGACGACGCCGAACAGGCCGAGCCAGAAGAAGACGCGCGACGCGGTTCTCATGCCCGGCGTGTCTCCTTACTCCTGGCCGTCGCGAGCGACGGCCGACGTGGTGGATCGCAAGGCGGAGGAGGAGCGCATAGCAGCGCTAGGCGCGACGACGACAACGCCGCGAGGCGCCGCGTCGGGCGCCGCGCAGCAGGCCGGGGAGTGAGGAGCCACGCCGACCTACTTCAGCACGTAGAGCGTGAAGAACAGCGCGATCCAGACCACGTCGACGAAGTGCCAGTACATCGACGCGCCCTCGACGGCCGCGTGGTGGGACTTGCTGAACTGCCCCGACATCGAGCGGATGAGCACGATGAACAGGTAGACCGCGCCGCCGAACACGTGCGCGCCGTGGAAGCCGGTGAGCACGTAGAACGTCGAGCCGTACACGCCGTCGCGGATCGTGAACTCCAGCGTGCTGTAGTCGTAGATCTGCCCCGCGAGGAAGATCACGCCGAGCAGCAGCGTGACGCCGACCCAGCGGGTGAGCGCCTTGACGTTGCCCTTGCGGATCGACATGACGGCGATGTGCATCGTCACCGACGACAGCAGCAGGACGCCGGTGAAGATCGCGGGCACCGTCGCGTGCAGGTGCTCGAGGCCGGCGGGCGGCCACTCGTTGGCGTCGGCGCGGATGTTGAAGTACGCCGCGAACAGGCCGCCGAAGAACATCACCTCGGACGCGATGAACAGCACCATGCCGAGCAACGGCATGGACATGCCCTCAGGGCGTCCGGTGGTCTCGATCTCCTCCGTGGTGGCGACCGCGGTCATGCCGAGGCTCCCTTCGCGAGCGCGGCCTCGGCCTCACGTTCGAGACGGGCGTCCATGACCGGCCGCTCCGAGCGGATCGGCGGGATCGAGTCGAAGTTGTGCACCGGCGGCGGCGACGAGGTCCACCACTCGAGCGAGTTGCCGTTCCACGGGTCGTTGCCGGCGATGGGGCCCTTGCGCGACTTCCAGAGGTTGTAGAGGAACGGGAAGACGGAGACGCCGATGAGGAACGCGCCGAACGTCGACACCTTGTTCCACGTCGCCCACTCGGGGTTGGCGGCGTAGGACGAGATGCGCCGCGGCATGCCCTCCAGGCCGAGGTGGTGCATCGGGAAGAACGCGATGTTGAACCCGAGGAACGTCAGCCAGAAGTGCACCTTGCCGAGCTTCTCGTCCATCATCCGGCCCGTGACCTTCGGGTACCAGAAGTAGAAGCTGGCGTAGACGCCGAAGACCGAGCCGCCGAAGAGCACGGCGTGGATGTGCGCGACGATCCAGTACGTGTCGTGCAGCGCGTAGTCGACGGGCGGCGAGGCGGAGAACATGCCGTTGAGGCCGCCGATGAGGAACATCGTCAGGAAGCCGAACGCGAAGAGCATCGGCGACTCGAACGTGATCTTCCCCTGCCACAGGGTGGCGATCCAGTTGAAGAACTTCACGCCCGTCGGCACCGCGATGAACGACGTCATGAGCGCGAAGAACGGTAAGAGGACCTGCCCGGTCGCGAACATGTGGTGCGCCCACACCGAGAAGCCGAGAGCGCCGATCGCGGCCGTCGCGAGGACGAACGCCTTGTAGCCGAACAGCGGCTTGCGGCTGAAGACGGGGATGACCTCGGAGATGAGGCCGAACGCCGGCAGGATCATGATGTAGACGGCCGGGTGGCTGTAGAACCAGAACAGGTTCTGGTACATGATCGCGTTGCCGCCGAACGCCGGGTCGAAGAACGACCCGCCGTAGTTGCGGTCGATGAACAGCATGATCAGCGCGCTGGTCAGGACCGGCAGCGCGAGCAGCGTCAGGATGCTGGTCACGAGGATGTTCCAGGTGAAGACCGGCATCCGCCACATCGTCATGCCGGGCGCGCGCATCTTGAAGATCGTGACCATGAAGTTGATGGCGCCGAGCGTCGACGAGACGCCGACGAGGATCAGTCCCACGATCCAGAGGTCGGTGCCGTGGCCGTCGAGGAACCGCGCGTTCGTCAGCGGCGGGTACTCGGTCCAGCCCGCCTGCGCGGGGCCGCCGCCGGTGAGGTAGCCGGAGAAGACCGTGACGAAGCCGGCCGGCAGCAGCCAGAACGACAGCGCGTTGATGCGGGGGTACGCCATGTCGAGCGCGCCGACCTGCAGCGGGACGATGTAGTTACCCCAGCCGGCCCAGACCGGGATGATGAAGAAGAACAGCATCGCCGTCGCGTGCATCGTGAACATCTGGTTGTACGTGTCCGGGTCCTTGATGATCGTGCCCGCGGGGGACGCGAGCTGGGCCCGGACGACGAGGGCGAGGGCACCTCCGACCAGGAACGCGAAGAACGCGAAGTAGAGGTACATCACCCCGATCTTCTTGTGGTCCGTGGTGGTCAGGTAGTCGACCACCACCGACTTGCGCTTCGGCGTCGGGGACGCGGGAGCCGGCCGCGCTGCGACGGTGGTCACTGTGCCTCCTCAACGGGCCGGGGCCGGCCCGCGGCGTTCGTGGTTCCTCGGCGGGCGCCCGTCACTGGACGACCAGCCTGCCTTGCATCAGCGGGTGGACCTGGCACCAGAACGTGTAGTCGTCGCTCGGCTGCTGGGCCGGCAGCTGCGCGCTGGCCGAGCCCTTGTCCTGGACGATCTCGGTCCGCGCCAGCGCCGGCCCGGCGATGTCGCTGCCCTTGACGACGGCGACGTTGTGCGGCAGCCCGCCGCCGTTGACGAACTCGATCTTCGCCGGGGCGCCGGCCTTGACGTAGACGCACTGCTCGACGAACTCCGACGCGCCGGGCACGGAGTTGATCGTGACCTCGCTCGTGGCCTTGCCCGTCTCCTTGCACTCCGGGCGCGGCGGCACGAACTCGTTGAACCACTTGTCGAACTCCGTGCGCCCGACCGCCTTGACCGAGAACGTCATGAGCGCGTGCTCGGTGCCGCAGAGCTCGGCGCACTGGCCCTTGTAGATGCCGGGCGCGTTGAACGTCATGTCGAAGCCGTTGGCCTTGCCGGGGACGACGTCGCGCTTGAACAGCGTCTCCGGCACCCAGAACGAGTGGATGACGTTGTCGGAGCGCAGCTCGATGTGCACGGTCTCGCCGACGGGCACGACCAGCTGCGGGGGCGTGCGGTTGTTCTGCGTCTTGACGAGGACCTTGGTGCCGGCCTTGTTGGTGCCGTAGTCGAACGTCCACGACCACTGGTAGCCCTTGACCTCGACCACCGCGGCGTAGCTGTCCTTCGGCGTGTCGATGGCCCTGATGGTCACGAACGACATCGCGAACAGCGCGAGCACGATGACCGTCGGGACCGCGGTCCAGATGATCTCGAACGTCGTGTTGCCGTGCGTCTGCGGCGGCAGCGTGTCGTCGCCGGGGCGCTTCCGGTAGCGGATGGCGCTCAGCAGGATCATGCCGACCACGCCGACGCCGACGACGAGCGCGATGCCCAGCACGATGTTGTACAGCGTGTGGATCTTCTCGCCCTGCGCCGTCACCGGCTGCTGAGCGCACGCGGTGAGCAGGAGGGGGGCCACGGCGGCAGCGATCAGCCGCAGGTGTCGCCCGACTGGTCGCACGGGAGGTGCTCGCCTCGCTTCCGGCTTACGCGCCCGCGCGCGACGCGCGGGCCTTGGTGAGGGCGTTCGCGGGCGACGGGCGCGCGGACGCCGTACGCGCAAAACCTAACGACCCGAAGGCCCCGGTACAACTTGGCCACGCAGCGTGTCGCACGTCCCCTTACGCTGCTGCCGTGGTCCTCCTGCGCTGGCACGCGGACCCGGTCGTGGCGGCCGGGATCGCTCTGCTCGCGTTCGCGGGGATCTGGGCGGTTCGCCGGGTGCCGTCGGTGCCCCGCGCGCGGCGCCGGTGGTTCTCCCTGGCGTTGCTCGTGCTGGTCCTGGCGCTCATGTCGCCGCTGGCCACCGTGGCCGAGGAGCGCTTCAGCGTGCACATGGTCCAGCACCTGCTGCTGTCGTACGTCGCGGTGCCGTTCCTCGCCCTGTCGGCGCCGGTGACGGTGGCGTTGCAGGCGCTGGGGCCCGGCCGAGGGCGCCGGCGGCTGCTGGCCGTGCTGCACAGCCGCGTCCTGGCCGTCGTGGCCCATCCGGTCGTGGCCTGGGTGGCGTTCGCGGTGGTCATGTACGTCACGCACTTCTCGCCGCTCTACGACGCCGCGCTCGGCTCGTCCGTGCTGCACGGGCTCGAGCACGTGCTGTACCTGTCGGCCGCGTGCCTGTTCTGGTGGCCGGTCGTGCGTCGCGACCCGGTGCCGGGGTCGTTCCCCTGGCCCGCGCGGCTGCTGTACCTGTTCCTGGCGATGCCGCTGCAGTCGTTCCTCGGGGTGGCGATCTACTCCTCGGACTCGGTGCTGTACGACCACTACGCCGCGCGGCTATGGGCGGGTGCGCTGGCCGACCAGCAGCTCGCGGGCGCGTTGATGTGGGGCGCGGGCGACGCCGCGATGCTCACCGCCCTGGCCTGCGCCCTGGCGGCCTGGATGCGCCACGACGCCCGCGAGACCGTACGGCTCGACGCCCAGCTCGACGCGCTGCGCGCGGGGCGTTAGCGCCGTTCTCTGAAGATCACCACGTTCAAGACGGCTGTTGAACGCTCCAACGTGGGATGTCCAGGCACTCCCTGCGTGCCCGATGGCATCCCACGTTGAGCGGCCGCCTTCGGGGTGCGAATTGCGCTTTTTCGCCGCACGGGGCGCAACCCGGTTGCATGCTGACCGGCGGTGCGGTCACCCAGGCCGCGGTGCGCGCCCACCGCCCCCGCGGCCTTAGATCAACTGATCAACAGCCATCGCGCCGAAGAGCAGCGACAGGTACGTGATCGACCAGTGGAACAGCCGCATCGGCTTCACCTTGCCGCCCGCCTTGGCGCGGGCGGCAAGGCCGTGCGCCTCGCGCAGGAACATCGCGCCGAGCACGACCGCCGCCACCAGGTAGACGTTGCCCATCCGCGCGACCGGATGGAACAGGAGCGACACCGCCACCATCACCCACGAGTACAGGACGATCTGCCGTCCCGTCTCGACCAGCCCCGCGACGACCGGCAGCATCGGCACGCCCGCGGCGGCGTAGTCGTCCTTGAACTTGATCGCCAGCGCCCAGAAGTGCGGCGGCGTCCAGTAGAAGATCACCGCGAACATGACGAACGCCGGCAGCTCGACCCGCCCGGTCACCGCCGACCAGCCGATGAGGACGGGCATGCAGCCGGCGGCGCCGCCGATGACGATGTTCGAGGGCGTCGAACGCTTCATCCCGAGCGTGTAGACGAAGACGTAGAACCCGATCGCGGCCAGCGCGAGCACGGCGGACAGCCAGTTGACGAGCAGGCCGAGCCACAGCGTCGCCAGCACGCCGAGGATCACCCCGAAGCGCAGCGCCTCCTCGGGCGTGACGACGGACTTCGGAAGGGGGCGGCGCTCCGTACGGTGCATGCGTACGTCGATGTCGCGGTCGACGTAGCAGTTGATGGTGTTGGCGCTCCCCGCGGCGAACGACCCGCCGACCAGCGTCGCGACGATCAGCCAGAACGCCGGCATCCCCCGTTCGGCGACGATCATCGCCGGGACGGTCGTCACGAGCAGCAGCTCGATGATCCGCGGCTTGGTGAGGGCGACGTAGCCGCGCGCGAGGTCGGCGAACGCCCGCCGCTCCCCCGCCGCCACCGGCGACTCCACGAGCGCGGTCACGCCGTCACCGCCTGAGCGCGGGCCCGCTCGACCGCCACCTCGGGCAGCGCCCAGCGCGCCCGCAGCGCCACGACGAGCAGCGCGGTGACGAGCCACGAGCCCACGGCGAGGTGCGGCGCGACCGACCACGCCTCCAGCTTGAACCAGATGTTCAGCGCGCCGAGCGTGATCTGCACACCGGTCAGGACGACGGCCACGAGAGCGGCACGCCGTACGAGCGCCTCGGACCGGCGCGCCTTGAGGTAGAGGAGGACGACGAGCACGGCGATGGCGTACGCCGTCAGCCGGTGCGCGACGTGGAGCACCTGCTGGACGTTGTCGAACGCGCCGGGGAGCACGCGGCCGTTGAACGAGGGGAACGTCCCGTACGCCAGCCCCGCCGAGTGCCCCGTGACCGCCGACCCGAGCAGCATCTGGGCCAGCGTGAGCCCGAGCGCCGCCGCGGAGAGCCCCGCGAGGCCGCCGACGGCGGGACCGAGGGACGTACGGCCGCGTCCCACCGCGTGCAGCACGACGTACACCCCGAGCGCCAGGATCGACAGCGCGCCGGCGAGGTGCAGCGTGACGGACTCGGCGTGCAGCTTCAGCCAGACCACGATGGCGCCGAGCACGGCCTGGGAGAGGACGGCGGGGACCATCCAGTACGTCACCAGGCGGACGTTGCGCGGCTGACCCGACCGCTTGGCCGCCACCGCGAGCACGCAGATGAGCACGATGAGGACCGACGCCCACAGCCGGTGGCTGTGCTCGATCCACGCCAGCTTCAGCGCGCCCCAGGCGAGCGACGACGGCGGGTTGAGGGAGCCGTGGCAGGTGGGCCAGTCGGGGCAGCCGAGCCCGGCCTCCATCGCGCGGACGAAGCCGCCGAGCCCGATGAGGACGAGCGTCGCCGCGACCGTTCCCACGGCCAGCTTGCCGAAGCGGGTCACACGCACCTGGTCGGATCGAGGGCGCGCCGGACGCGCCACAGCAGCAGGGAGACGGGTAGCACTCTACCCCGCGCGCGCCCGCGCCCAGCCCGCACCGACCCGGCGGTTACTGGTGAGTAGCGGCGCCGGCCACGCACGAACCGGTGAACGGCGCAGCCGCCACCCACCAGTCACCACGCGCTCCGGGCGCCGGGAGCGCGCACCGGACCCGGAGATAGGGTGGCCGTACTGAGCCAGTACGCGCCCCGAGGAGCCAGGTGAGCACGCCGCCCAAGCCCAAGACCGGCCCCAAGGACCTCGACGAGCGCGCGATCGACGTCGCCCGCGCCCTCGCCATGGACGCCGTCCAGAAGGCCAACTCCGGCCACCCCGGCACCCCCATGGCGCTGGCGCCGCTCGCGCACACGCTGTTCCAGGAGGTGCTGCGGCACGACCCGAGCGACCCCCAGTGGGAGGGCCGCGACCGCTTCGTGCTGTCCGCGGGTCACGCGTCGATGCTCATCTACGCCCAGCTGTTCCTCACCGGCTACGGCCTCTCGCTCGACGACATCAAGGCGTTCCGCCAGTGGGGCTCCCGCACGCCCGGCCACCCCGAGGTCCACCACACCGCGGGCGTCGAGACGACCACGGGCCCGCTCGGGCAGGGCTTCGGCAACGCCGTCGGCATGGCCATGGCGCTGCGCCACACCGCCGCGTCGTGGGATCCGGAGGGCGAGGGGCTGTTCGACCCCACCGTCTACGTCATCTGCTCAGACGGCGACCTCGAGGAGGGCATCACGGCCGAGGCGGCCAGCCTCGCCGGCCACCAGAAGCTCGGCAACCTCGTCTTCGTCTGGGACGACAACCACATCTCCATCGAGGGCGACACGGCGGTCGCGTTCAGCGAGGACGTGCTCCAGCGCTTCGAGGCGTACGGCTTCCACACCCAGCGCGTCGACAACGCGGAGGACCGCGACGCCATCCGCGCCGCGCTCACGGCGGCGAAGGACGAGCGCGACCGGCCGAGCATGATCGCGCTGCGCTCGCACATCGGCTGGCCGTCCCCGACCAAGATGGACACCGGCGCGGCGCACGGCTCCCCCCTCGGCGAGGAGGAGATCCGGGTCGTCAAGGAGATCCTCGGGATGGACCCAGACGAGCACTTCGCCGTGCCCGACGACGTGCTCGCGCACTGCCGCGGCGCCGTCGAGCGCGGCAAGGCGGCGCACGCCGAGTGGGACGCCCGCCTCGCGGCGTGGGCGGACAAGCACGCCGACCGCGCCGCCGAGCGCGAGCGCGTGCTCGCCCGCAAGCTGCCCGCGGGCTGGGCGGAGAAGCTGCCGACGTTCGAGGCGGGCAGCAAGCTCGCCACGCGCGAGGCGTCCGGCAAGGTCATCAACGCCGTCGCCGACGTCCTCCCCGAGCTGTGGGGCGGCTCCGCCGACCTCGCCGGCAGCAACAACACCACCATCGAGGGCGCCCCCTCGTACCTCGCCGAGTCCCCCACAGGCCGCGTCCTGCACTTCGGCATCCGCGAGCACGCCATGGGCTCGACGATGAACGGCATGGCGCTGGTGGGCGGCGTGCGGCCGTTCGGCGGGACGTTCCTCGTGTTCAGCGACTACATGCGCCCGGCCGTACGCCTCGCCGCCCTGATGGGCCTGCCGGTGACGTACGTCTGGACGCACGACTCCATCGGCCTCGGCGAGGACGGCCCGACGCACCAGCCGGTCGAGCACCTGCTGGCGCTGCGCGCGATCCCCGGGCTCGACGTCGTACGCCCCGCCGACGCCCGCGAGACCGCCGTCGCCTGGCGCACCGTGCTTGAACGGAGCGACCGCCCCGCGGGCCTGGCCCTCACCCGGCAGAAGCTCCGGACCCTCTCCGGCGACGCGAGCGGGACGGCGAGGGGCGCGTACGTCGTCGCCGACCCCGAGACCGACGTCCCGAGCGTCATCCTCATCGGCACCGGCTCCGAGGTGCACGTGGCCCTCGAGGCCCGCGAGCGGCTCGAGGCCGCCGGCGTCCCCACGCGCGTCGTGTCGATGCCGTGCGTCGAGTGGTTCGCCGAGCAGGACCAGTCGTACCGCGACTCCGTCCTCCTGCCGTCCGTGAAGGCCCGCGTGAGCGTGGAGGCGGGCGTCACGCTGGGTTGGGAGCGCTGGGTGGGTGAGAACGGCGCCAGCGTGGGCATCGACCACTTCGGGGCGTCCGCTCCGTACGAGGTCCTCTACGAGCAGTTCGGCATCACCGCGGAGCGGGTCGCCGCCGCCGCGCAACGCAGCCTCTCCCTGCTCGGCGCCACGCAGGGAGCACCGACCGGAAACTAGGAGCACACGTGTCCGTCCTCGACGACCTGGCCTCGGCCGGGGTCGCGATCTGGCTCGACGACCTCTCGCGCGAGCGGCTGCGGTCCGGCAACCTCGCCGATCTCGTCGCCACGAAGAACGTCGTCGGCGTCACCACCAACCCGACGATCTTCCAGAAGGCGATGGAGCGCGGCGACGCGTACGACGAGCAGGTCACCGACCTGGCGTTGCGCGGCATCGGGCTGGACGAGGCGGTGCGGCTGATCCAGACCGCCGACGTACGCGAGGCGTGCGACGTGCTGCGCCCGGCGTACGACGCCTCCGGCGGCGCCGACGGCCGCGTCTCGATCGAGGTCGACCCCGGCCTGGCCCGCGACGCGGCGAAGACCGTCGCCGAGGCCCGCGCGCTGTGGTGGCTCGTCGACCGGCCGAACGTCTTCATCAAGATCCCCGCGACGGTCGAGGGCCTGGAGGCCATCACCGCCACGACCCGCGCGGGCATCAGCGTCAACGTCACCCTGATCTTCTCGCTCCAGCGCTACGAGGCCGTCATGGAGGCGTACCTCCTCGGCCTGGAGCAGCGGCTCGCCGACGGCGGCACGCTCGACGGCATGGAGTCGGTGGCGTCGTTCTTCGTGTCTCGCGTCGACACCGAGATCGACCACCGGCTCGACGTGATCGCCAAGGAGTCGGGCGACACCGCGCGCGTGGAGACCGCGAAGCGGCTGCGCGGCGAGGCCGCGATCGCCAACGCCCGGCTGGCGTACGAGGCGTACGAGCGCGTCTTCGCCACCGACCGCTGGCGCGCGCTGGAGGCCAAGGGCGCCAAGAAGCAGCGGCCGCTCTGGGCGTCCACGGGCGTGAAGGACCCGGCGTACGACGACACGCGCTACGTCGTCGAGCTCGTCGCGCCAGGCACCGTCAACACCATGCCCGAGCCGACGCTCGACGCCGTCCTCGACCACGGCAGGATCCGCGGCGCGACGGGCGCGGGGTCGTACGACGAGGCCCGCGCGACGCTCGCCGACCTCGCGGAGATCGGCGTCGACTACGACGACGTCGTCGACACCCTCGAGAAGGAGGGCGTCGAGAAGTTCGACGCGTCGTGGGCGCAGCTGCGCGAGCAGGTCTCGACCGAGCTGGCCAAGAAGCGTTGACCGAGAACGACGCGCTCGCCGACGCCAAGGCCGGCGCGCCCGCCGACGCCGCCGAGGCGCGGGGCGCCGACACCGCGCGGGTGGAGGAGCCCCCCGTACACCGCGCGCGGCCGCCCAAGGCCGACCCCGCGCCTGTGCTCTACACCTCCCCCGAGCCCGCGACGCCGAAGGGCCCGGTGCGCGTCGTCACCACCGGCTCCGCGCTGCTCGGCCCGCGCGACGCGGCGCGGCGGGCGCTCGTGCAGGACGGCGTACCCGCCAAGCTCATGGCGAAGGACGCGACGCTGTGGGGCCCCGACGCCGAGGCGGAGGCGGCCATCAGGCTCGGCTGGCTCGACCTCCCCCGCACCTCCCGCGACCTGCTCCCCCGCCTCGCCGCGCTGCGCGAGGAGCTGCGCGCCACCGGCCTCGACCGCGTCGTGCTCTGCGGCATGGGCGGCTCGTCGCTCGCGCCCGAGGTCATCTGCGCGACGTACGGCGTCCCGCTCGTCACCCTCGACACCACCGACCCTGGCCAGGTCCGGGCAGCGCTGACCGACCTCGACCGGACGGTCTTCGTGGTGTCGAGCAAGAGCGGCAGCACCGTCGAGACCGACTCGCACCTGCGCCTCGCCGTCGAGGCGACGGGCTGGGATCGCGTCGTCGTCGTCACCGACCCGGGCTCGGCGCTCGCGCAGGCGGCCGAGGCCAATGGCGCCCGCGCGGTCCTCCTCGCCGACCCCGACGTCGGCGGCCGCTACAGCGCGCTGTCCGCGTTCGGCCTGGTGCCGTCGGCGCTGGCCGGCGTCGACGTCGGCGTGCTCCTCGACGACGCCGAGGCCGTGCTCCCCGACCTGCTCGGCACCGAGGGCAACCCCGGGCTCGACCTCGGCGCCGCGCTCGGCGGCTGCGGCGCCGCGGGCCGCGACAAGGTCGTGCTGGTCGACGCCGACTCGGGGTTCACCGGCTTCGGCGACTGGGCCGAGCAGCTCGTCGCCGAGTCCACCGGCAAGCTCGGCCGCGGCCTGCTGCCCGTCGTGCTCGAAGGCCCCGGCGCGCCCGGGGCGAAGTTCACCGCGACCGGCGACGTGCACGTCGTCCGCCTCGGCTCCCCAGGGCCCAACTCGACCGCCGTGAGCGGGCCGCTCGGGGCGGCGTTCGTCGTCTGGGAGTACGCCACCGCGGTCGCCGGGCGCGTGCTGCGCATCAACCCGTTCGACCAGCCCGACGTCGAGTCGGCCAAGGTCTCGGCGCGCGCGCTGCTCGACTCCGGCGACCCGCCGACAGGCACGCCGGTCCTCACCGAGGGCCCCGTCGAGGTCTACGGCGCCACGGCCGCGACCGACCTGGCCGGCGTCGTCCGCGACCTGCTCGCGGCGGTGCCGCCGACCGGCTACCTGGCTGTGCACGCCTACCTCGACCGGTTCGCCGACGCCTCCGCCGCCGGCCTCCGTGCGGCCCTGGCGGCACACACCGCGCGGCCCGTCACGTTCGGCTGGGGGCCGCGCTTCCTGCACTCGACCGGGCAGTACCACAAGGGCGGACCGCCCAACGGCGTCGTCCTCCAGCTCACCGGGGCGGTCGAGCAGGACGTCGCCGTGCCCGGCAGGGAGTTCACGCTCGGTCGGCTCCAGCTCGCCCAGGCGCTCGGCGACGGCACCGTCCTCGCGGAGCGCGGCCTGCCGGTCGTACGCCTCCACCTCACCGGCTCGCGAGCGGCAGGCCTGGCCGCCGTCCGGGCAGCGATCCCCGAGCCGCCCGAGTGACAGCGTCTTCCCCGGGGTCCCCGCGGCGGCGCGAAACGCCGTCGTGGGGTGGCAATCCGCTGCGGGATCCGCGCGACCGCAGGCTGCCGCGGATCGCGGGACCGTGCGGGCTGGTCATCTTCGGCGTCACCGGCGACCTCGCCCGCAAGAAGCTCATGCCCGCCGTCTACGACCTCGCCAACCGCGGCCTGCTCCCGCCCGGCTTCGCGCTGACCGGCTTCGCGCGGCGCGACTGGGCCGACCAGGACTTCACCCAGGTCGTCCACGACTCCATCAAGGAGCATGCGCGGACGCCGTACCGCGAGGAGGTCTGGCAGCAGCTCGCCGACGGCTGCCGGTTCGTGCAGGGGGAGTTCGCCGACGACGAGGCGTTCGACACCCTCGCCCGCACCATCGCCGACCTCGACAGGGTCCGCGGCACCAACGGCAACCACGCGTTCTACCTCTCGGTGCCGCCGGCGGCGTTCCCCGTCGTCATCCGGCAGCTCGAGCGCTCCGGCCTCTCCGCCGCCAACGGCGACCAGTGGCGACGGCTCGTCGTGGAGAAGCCATTCGGCCACGACCTCGCCTCGGCGCGCGAGCTGCAGGAGGTCATCGGGCACGTGTTCCCGAGCGGGTCGGTGTTCCGCATCGACCACTACCTCGGCAAGGAGACCGTCCAGAACCTCCTGGCCCTGCGTTTCGCCAACAACCTCTTCGAGCCGATCTGGAACCGCCGCTACGTCGACCACGTGCAGATCACGATGGCCGAGGACATCGGCATCGGCGGCCGGGCCGGCTACTACGACGGCATCGGCGCCGCCCGCGACGTCCTCCAGAACCACCTCCTCCAGCTCCTCGCGCTGACCGCGATGGAGGAGCCGGTGTCGTTCGCGGCCGACGCGCTGCGCACGGAGAAGACCAAGGTGCTCTCCGCCGTCACGCTGCCCAAGGACCTCGAGACGGGCACCGCGCGCGGCGTCTACGCTGCCGGCTGGCAGGGCGGAGTCCAGGTCCCCGGCTACCACGACGAGCCGGGCATCAGGAACACCTCCAAGACCGAGACGTACGCCGCCGTCCGCCTCGAGGTCGACACCCGCCGCTGGGCTGGCGTGCCGTTCTACCTGCGGACAGGGAAGCGCCTCGTACGGCGGGTGACGGAGATCGCGGTGGTGTTCCAGCGGGCGCCGCACCTGCCGTTCACGTCGACGGAGACCGAGGAGCTCGGCTCCAACGCGCTCGTCATCCGCGTGCAGCCCGACGAGGGCGTGACGATGCGCTTCGGGTCGAAGGTGCCCGGCACGCAGATGGAGGTGCGCGACGTGAACATGGACTTCGCGTACGGCGAGGCCTTCACCGAGTCGAGCCCCGAGGCGTACGAGCGCCTCATCCTCGACGTCCTGCTCGGCGACCCGCCGCTGTTCCCGCGGCACGAGGAGGTCGAGCTGTCCTGGCAGGTCGTCGACCCGGTCACCGAGGCGTGGGCGGCGCGCGGCAAGCCGGAGCCGTACGCCGCCGGCACCTGGGGCCCCTCGTCCGCCGACGAGCTGCTGGCCCGCGACGGCCGCGCCTGGCGGCACGCATGACCGAGCTCACGGGCAGCACGGCGAGCGAGGTCGCCGCGCTCATCGCGCGCGAGCGCCGTAGATCCGGCACCGGAATGCTCGGCATGGTGCTGACGCTCGTCGTCGCCACCGACGAGCGCGGTCACTACGACGCGCTGCGGGCCGCCAACGACGCCGCCATGGAACACCCCTGCCGCGTCATCGCCGTCATCCCGCGGGCGCCGAAGGAGAAGCCGCGGCTCGACGCCGAGGTCGGTACCGCGCAGCGCGGCAACCCCGGCGAGAACGTCGTCCTCCGCCTCTACGGCCACCTCGGCGAGCACGCCGACTCGGTCGTCCTCCCGCTGCTGCTCCCCGACGCGCCGGTCGTCGTGTGGTGGCCCGGCGACGCGCCGAAGGACCCCGGCGCCTCGCCGCTCGGACGGCTCGCGCACCGCCGCGTGACCGACGCCGCGGCCTGCGCACGTCCGGGGGCGTCGTTGCGCGAACGCCTCGGCGAGCTCACCGACGGCGACACCGACCTCGCGTGGACCCGGCTGACGCCGTGGCGGGCGTTGCTCGCGGCGGCGCTCGACGAGCCCTTCGACACCGTCACGGGTGCCACCATCGCCGCCGCGCGCGGCAACCCGAGCGCCGTCCTGCTCGCGGGGTGGCTGCGGGCCAAGCTGGGCGTCGAGCCCGCCGCCAAGGTCTCGCGCGGCCCCGGCATCACCGAGGTACGCCTGTCCTCCGCGCGCGGCGACCTGTCCCTCGCGCGCCCCGACGGCGAGCGCGCGACGCTCACCCGCCCAGGGCAGCCGGACCGGCGGGTGGCGCTGAAGCGGCGCACGACCGCCGACCTGCTCGCCGAGGAGCTGCGCCGGCTCGACGCCGACGAGGTCTACGCGGAGTCCCTCGCGGCGGCATTTCCTGAGAAGGTGCCCGGGTGAGCGCCCCCGCCGTCCTCGTCCACCGCGACGCCGCGCTGCTGGCGCGGGCCGTCGCCGCCCGCCTCGTGACGCGGCTCGTCGACGTGCAGTCGGCGCGCGGCACCGCGAGCGTCGTCCTCACCGGCGGCGGCATCGGGATCGACGTGCTGCGCGCGCTCGACTCCGCGCCCGCCCGTGACGCCGTCATGTGGGACCGGCTCGACGTGTGGTGGGGCGACGAGCGGTTCCTGCCGAGCGGGCACCCCGAGCGCAACGAGACGCAGGCCCGCGAGGCGCTGCTCGACTCCGTACCCGTCGACCCCGCACGAGTCCGGCCCATGCCCGGTCCCGACGGTCCCGACGGCCCCGACCCCGAGGCCGCCGCCGAGCGGTACGCCGCCTGGCTCGCCGCCGCCACGACGCACGAGGACCACGGCCCGGTGCCGTCGTTCGACGTGCTGCTGCTCGGCGTCGGGCCCGACGGGCACACGGCGTCGATGTTCCCCGGGCAGCCCGCGGTCTACGACGACCGGCCGGTCGTCGCGGTGCACGGCTCGCCGAAGCCGCCGCCGACCCGGCTGACGCTGACGTTCGGAGCCATCAACGCCGCCCGCGAGGTCTGGGTCGTCGTGGCCGGCGCCGACAAGGCGAGCGCCGTGGCGATGGCGCTGTCGCGGACGGGCCGCGTCCAGGTGCCCGCGGCCGGCGTGTCCGGCCGCCAGCGCACACTGTGGCTGCTCGACTCGGCTGCCGCCTCGAAGATCCCCGGCGGCCTCACCCGCCTGGCGTCCCCGTAGGATGCGCCCGTGCGGCCCCCCTACAGCCGCCGGAAACGGGACCCCCATGCGAGCCACTCTCGCCGTCGCCGCGACGGCCGCCCTGCTCTCACCGCTCGTCACCCCGGCCGCGCAGGCCGCGGACGCCATGACCTGCACCCTCCGATACGACAACGGCGGCCTCGCCGGCATCACCCAGGGCAGGGGCACGTGCGGCAACGGCTACCTGCTGGCGTTCACCGCGTCGAACGCCTGCCCGCAGCAGTCGGTGCAGGGCACCGCGACCAACGGCTTCGTGAGCTTCTCGTTCACCTGGCAGCGCGTCGGCACGACGGGTGCCGTGACGACGAACGGCGACACGAACGGCGCCGGGGTCCTCACGTTCTCGTCGCCGTGCCCCGCGCAGAACGAGACCATGGTCGCGGCGTACGGCCCCTGACGTCAGACGGGGCGCAGCACGCCGTACAGCTCGACGGCGTCGCCGTAGCGAGACCCGAACCACCGCCGCGCCGCGTCGTCGACGACGAGCACGCCGAGCTCCACGACGTTGCGTACCTCGTCCACGCTGCCGCCGACCAGCTCGACCCCAGCCGTGGCTGCCTCGTCGCGGTGGGCGAACGCGTCGTCCTCGATCGCGTGCAGCTCGCGGTGCGTGCGCGGCAACGACGTCACGCAGAGGGCGCCGCCCCAGCGCTCCGCGATCTCGCGGCGGTGCCGGTCGAGGCCGCCGGTGAACGCGACGTTGACGACGGCGTACGCCTCCTGCGGGCCGTCCACCGCACCCTCGCGCGGCCTGCCGTCGGGCCAGGAGAGCCAGAGGCCGGCGAAGTCACGCTGTCCGCGCGCGTACCTCGCGGTGGCGGTCCAGTCGGTGTCGGAACGCCGCTCGGGGTCCGTCACGCGCCAGCCGCCGGCCGGCGCGGGACACGCCGTCGGGAAGGCCGGGTCCGGCTCGGCCGACCGCGGTGCGGGCGCGGCGGGTGGCTCGGTGAGGTGGAACGACGACCCGTCGTACGTCCCGACGAGCCGGTACTCGCCCCACGTCACGCCGGCCGCCGACTCCTCGCCGGGCACGTCGGCCCAGTCGAACGGCACGACCTCCGGCCCGCCGCACCGCGGCGGCCGCGAGTCCGCGACGCTGCCGACGCAGAGCTGCGGCCGGTGCCCGCCGGCCTGGCGGACGAGGGCCGTGATCTCGTAGCGCTGCGATGCCGCTGTGGCAGTGGCGGTCGACGCGGGCGGCGTCGTGGCGGAGCCGCGCACCGACGCGCCGGGCTCCGCGCAGCCCGCGGCGAGCGCGAGCAGCAGGAGGCACACCGCGCGTCCGGTCACCATGCGCGTTGGACGCGCGACTTGGCGCGGGCGTTCCGCGCGGTTACTGGTGAGTAGCGACGGCGCCGTTCACCAGTTCGTGCTCGGCCGGTGTCGCTACTCACCAGTAACTTCGGGTTTCTGAGCGCCGTACCGCTACGGCTTGCCGCGGAGCTTCTGCAGGGCCTCCTGGAGGATGGCCTCGCCGTCCTCCTGGTTACGCCGCTCGCGGACGTACGCGAGGTGCGTCTTGTACGGCTCCGTCTTGGGCGGCGCCGGGGTGTTCTGCTTGTCGCGCCCCGCGGGGTAGCCGCAGCGCGGGCAGTCCCACAGGTCGGGGATCGGCGCGTCGTCGGCGAACGAGGGCCGGGTCTCGTGCTTGTTCGCGCACCAGAACGACACCCGCTTGCGCGGGGCGGCCTCGCCGCGCTCCGCCTCGCCCATGGGGCCGGCGCCGACCCGGCTGCCGCGGATCGCGTTGCCACCTGCCACGTGCCTGACTCCTCGCTGCTCAAGTGAGACCGCGCGCGGGCCAGGAAGGCAGGCCGACGCGGGATGGACCGAGTGTACGCACGGTCAGGGCAGGCGGGCGACCACCTGCCCGTAATGTCACTGCTTGAGCAGCAGCCCCAGCGCGAGCACCGACGCCACCCAGAGGATGGCGGCGGCGATCGTGAGCCGGTCGAGGTTCTTCTCGACGACCGTCGAGCCGCCCAGCGACGACGAGACGCCACCGCCGAACATGTTCGACAGACCGCCGCCCTTACCGCGGTGCAGCAGGACGAGCACGATCAGGATGATGCTCGTCAAGACGAGCAGGACGTTCACGGCGACGATCAACGGGGGCGACCTTCTAGGTGAGCCGTACGCGCGTATCGAGCACGCCGTACAGGATGTCGATCACGAGGTTGGCGAACACGATGAAGAACGATGCCGTCATCACGGTACCAAGAAGGACCGGCAGGTCCCTGTCGCGGACAGCCTCGATCGCGAACGCACCGATGCCGGGGAGGCCGAAGAGCCGCTCCGTGATGATGGCGCCGCCGAGCAGCGTGCCGAGGTCGAGGCCGAGCAGCGTGACGACCGGCGTCAGGGCCGAACGCAGCCCGTGGCGGTAGATGACGCGCCGCTCGGACAGGCCCTTGGCGCGCGCGGTGCGGATGTAGTCCTCACCGAGGACCTCGAGCATGGAGCCTCGGGTCATGCGGGAGTACACGGCCGCGTTGACGATCGCGAGCGTGAGCCACGGTAAGACGAGATGGTGTGCCCACTTGATGGGGTTCTCCTTCAAGGGCACGTACCCGAACGGTTTGAAGATCGGGTTCTGTGGACCGCCGAAGTCGAGCCCCAGCGTCACGGTCACGTGGTAGTAGAGGAAGTACAGGAGCAGCAGGCCGAGGAAGAACGTCGGCATGGACAGGCCGACGAGGGCCAGGCCGGTGGTGAGGCGGTCGCGGATCGACCGGGGGTGCGTCGCGGCGAGCATGCCGATCGGGATGCCCATGAGCAGCCAGATGACGGCCGCGCCGGAGGCCAGCGAGAACGTCACCGGGATGCGGGTGAGCAGCTCCTGCGTGACCGGCTGCTTGCTCTGGTACGACGCGCCGAACGACGGCGGCCAGTGGAACAGCCCGCTCTCGACGCCGTCGATGGACGGCCCGCGGTAGAGGAAGTGCCAGTACCGCGTCCAGATCGGGTCGTCGAAGTGGTACTTCGCGATGACCGACGCGCGGCACTCGGGGTCGCAGCCGCGCTCGACGATGCCGCGCACCGGGTCCTGCGGCAGCGCGTAGAAGAGCAGGAAGACGACGACGGTGAGCAGCCACAAGACGAAGACCATCTTGAGGAGCCGCCGGACGACGTAGGCACCCATGGTTGTCCGCCCTTACTTCGACAGCGTCGCGGTGGCGCGCGGGTCGAGAGCGTCCCGCAGACCGTCACCGAGCAGGTTGAAGGCCAGCACCGTGATGAGCAGCGCGAGGCCGGGGAAGATGAAGAACCACCATGCGACGGTGTAGAGCTCGAACGACTCCTGGAGCATGTTGCCCCACGTCGGCGTCGGCGGCTTCACGCCGAGGCCGAGGAACGACAGGCTCGCCTCGGCGAGGATGTTGGCGGGGATGAGCAGCGTCGCGTAGACGATGATCGGGGCGACGAGGTTGGGCAGGATGTCGCTGAACATGATCCGCAGGTCGCTCGCTCCGAGCGAGCGCGCCGCCTCGACGAACTCCTTCTCGCGCAGCGACAGCACCTGCCCTCGCACGATCCGGGCGATGTAGACCCACCCGAAGAACGCGATGATGATGATGCTGATGTACGCGCTCGGGTCGAAGATCGCGACGAGCACGAGGGCCGTCAGCAGGAACGGGAACGACAGGACGACGTCCATGATCCCGGACAGCACCGCGTCGACCTTGCCGCCGAAGTAGCCGGCGAACATGCCGATGAGCACGCCGATGAACAGCGCGATCGACGTCGACACGACGCCGATGAACAGCGAGATGCGGGCGCCGTAGAGGATCCGGACGAGGACGTCGCGGCCGACGGCGTCGTAGCCGAACAGCGCCTTGCTCGACGGGCCCTGCGGGATGCCGCCGGCGTTGATGCCGTTGACGCGGTCCTGGAACTGCGGGCCGTGGCCGATGAGCTGGTTGGAGATCACGTCGGCGAGGAGCGCGACGAGGATGAGGACCCCGATCGTGATCGCGGCCGCCATGGAGACCCGGTCGCGCTTGAGCCGGAGCCAGGCCAGCTGCAGCGGCGTACGGCCCTCGATGCGGGCCGGCGGACCGCCGCCGGCCGGCTGCCCGGTGGCGGACGGCGAGTTGGCGCCTTCGGTCGACAGCGTCGTCACTGGGGGCCCCCCGCGGAGGCGCGGGCGCAGCGAACGGCGTCGTGGGGTGCGGTCATAGCGAGTCACTCCCGATCTCGGGTGTGGTGTCTTCCTGGGCGATGCCGGCGGTGGCGCGCGCGAGGCTCTCGCCCTCACCGACCGGGTAGTGGCACGCGGCGAGCTCGCCGGGCGGGTCGCCGAGGCGCGGGACCAGCTCGGGGACGTCGGTCACGCAGTTGGGCTGCGCCTTGGGGCAGCGCGGGTGGAACGGGCAGCCCGACGGCGGGTTGATCGGCGACGGCACGTCACCCGAGAGCACGATCCGCTCGCGCTGGTCGGCCATGTCGGGGTCGGCGACGGGCACGGCGGAGAGCAGCGCGTTGGTGTACGGGTGGCGCGGGCGGTCGTAGAGGCGGCTCTTGTCACCGAGCTCCGCGACCTTGCCGAGGTACATGACCGCGACGCGGTCGGACACGTGGCGGACGACCGAGAGGTCGTGCGCGATGAAGATGTACGTGAGGTTGAACTCGCGCTGCAGGTCGTCCAGCAGGTTGATGATCTGCGCCTGGATCGACACGTCGAGCGCCGAGACCGGCTCGTCGCAGACGATGAGCTTGGGCCGCAGCGCGAGCGCGCGGGCGACGCCGATGCGCTGCCGCTGGCCGCCGGAGAACTCCGAGGGGAAGCGGTTGTAGTGCTCGGGGTTGAGGCCGACGACCTCCATCAGCTCCTGCACGCGGCGCTTGCGGTCGGCGCCCTCGGCGATGCCGTGGATGGCGAACGGGTCGCCGATGATCGAGCCGACGCGGCGCTTGGGGTTGAGGGAGCCGTACGGGTCCTGGAACACCATCTGCATCTCGCGGCGGTAGTGGCGCATCGCCGTCCGCGGCAGGTTGGTGATGTTCTGGCCCTCGAACTCGATGGTGCCGGCCGTCGCGGGGTGCAGGCCCATGATCACGCGGGCGAGCGTCGACTTGCCGCAGCCGGTCTCGCCGACGAGGCCGAGCGTCTCGCCGCGGCGCAGCTCCATGTCGACGCCGTCGACGGCGTGGACCCGGGCGACCTCCTTCTTGAAGATGATGCCCTTGGTGATCGGGAAGTGCTTCTTGACGCCGCGCAGGCGCAGCAGCACGTCGCCGGACGACGGCGCGGCGAACGCCGGGCTGGGGTCGAGCGCGGTCATCGCTTGGTCCTCGTGGTCCGCGGGGTGGTGGTCGACGACGCCGCGCGCTTGCGCGGCTTCCTGGCGCCGGCGCTCTGCGCGACGGTCTCCTCCGTGCGGTGGGTCTCGGCGGTGGCGACGCGGGCCGCGTCGACGGCCGCGCCGAGGCCGACCTCGTCGGGCGGCAGGTGGCACGCGGAACGGTGCAGGATCTCGCCGCCGACCGGGTAGAGCGGGGGTACGTCGGTCAGGCAGATGTCCATGACGTACGGGCACCGGGGGTGGAACGAGCACCCGGACGGCAGGTTGATGAGGCTCGGCGGCGCGCCCTTGATCGGCTTGAGCCGCTCCCCCTCGGCCGTCGCGGCGGACGACGGGATCGACTCGAGCAGGCCCTTGGTGTACGGGTGGTGCGGCCGGTAGTACATGGTGCGGCGGTCGGAGATCTCGACCGGCTTGCCGGCGTACATGACGAGGACCTCGTCGGCGAGGTCGGCGACGACGCCGAGGTCGTGGGTGATCATGATCACCGCGGTCCCGAACTCGGCCTGCACCTTCTCGATGAGGTCGAGGATCTGCGCCTGGACGGTGACGTCCAGGGCGGTCGTGGGCTCGTCGGCGATGAGGACGGCGGGGTTCAGCGCGAGGGCCATCGCGATCATGGCGCGCTGACGCATGCCGCCGGAGAACTGGTGGGGGTAGTCGTCGACCCGGCGCTCCGGCTGCGGGATGCCGACGAGCTTGAGCAGCTCGACCGCGCGCGCGAGGGCCTTGGCCTTCGGCATGTCGTCGTGGGCGCGGATCATCTCCACGATCTGCCAGCCGACCTTGTACTGCGGGTGCAGGCTCGACAGCGGGTCCTGGAAGATCATCGCGATCTTGGCGCCGCGGACCGAGCGCAGCTCGTCGGGCTTCATCGTCAGCAGGTCGCGGCCCTCGAGCAGGGCCTCGCCGGTGATCCGCGCGCCGCGGGTCAGGCCGAGGATCGTCTGGGTCGAGACGCTCTTGCCGGAGCCGGACTCGCCGACGATGCCGAGCGTCTGCCCGGGATCGATCGAGAACGAGACGCCCTGGACCGCCTTCACGACACCGTCTTCGGTGGGGAAGGAGACGTGGAGGTCGCGGACCTCGAGCAGAGCCAATGGAACCCCTATACGGACGCCGGACGCCGCGCCCGTAGGGGACGACAGCGTTCGGGGAGCGAGCGCGGACGGCTCATGGTAGGGCACAGGACGCCCTGGCGGGGCCCCCGAAGGAGCCCCGCCAGGGGTACTGCGTGTGCTTACCGCCGAACTACTTGACGACCGACACGTTCGTCAGGTCGAACCCGATCGAGAAGGGGAAGTACACGTACCCCTGCAGTCGCTCGGAGATGAACGTGACACCGTTGCTCGTGTAGATCGGAACCCACGGCGCGTCGTCCATGACCTTGACGTCGATGTCCGCCCAGATGCCCGCCGCCTGCTCGGCCGGGGCCGCGAGGGCCTCGACAACCTTGGCGTCGACCTCGGGGTTGGTGTAGCCACCGTAGTTGTAGCTACCACCGGCGTTGTAGTTCTTCAGGTCCGGGTCGGACAGCAGCGGGCGGAAGAACGTCCGCGCGCCGTTGCCGTTCCAGTCCGGGCACCAACCCGCGTAGTACAGGTCCCAGTTGTCCGACTTCGGGTTCGTGGTGTGAACCGTGGCGTCGTCCTGCGGGTTCGGGTTGATGGAGATGCCGATCTTCTTCAGCTGGTCCGCGATGACCTGGACGATGTTCTTGTTCGTCTCGGTGTTGTCGTAGATGAAGTCCAGCTTGAGGTTCTTGACGTTGGCGGAGTCGAGGAGCTGCTTCGCCTTGTCGAGGTCGCCCTTGCTGCCCGGGGTGGCGTACGGGTCGATCTTCTTGTAGCCGACGAGGGTCGGCGGGAGGATCTGGCCCGTCGGGTTGCCGTTACGGGGGCCACCGAGGACCTGGATGATCGCGGTCTTGTCGATGGCGAAGTTCAGCGCCTGGCGGACGACCTTGTTCTGGATCGCCTTACCACCGGCGGTGCTGTGGTGGAGGTTGAAGACGATGTAGAACACGCAGGACCCGTCCTGGTCGATCTTCATGCGCGGGTCCTTGATGCGCTCGGCCTTGTCGGCGGCGGCGTTCGGCGGGGCACCACGGAGGTAGCCGTCGAGCGTGCCGGCCTCGATCTGCTGCTGGATGCTCTCGCGGCTGGCCGCGTTGAGGGTCACCTCGATGCGGTCGACGTACGCCGCCCGCAGCTTGTCGGTGTCCTTCTTCCAGTTGGGGTTACGCGCCAGGTGCAGCGTCTGGTTGGCGGTGTACTTCTCGACGAAGTACGGGCCCGTGGCGAAGCCGGCGAGGTTCTTGCGGAACTCCGCCGAGTCGGTGATGTAGTCGAGGACCTCGACCGGCACCGGGGTCGCGAAGGGCAGCGCCAGCATGTTGGTGAAGTCGCCGGCCTTCTGCTTCAGCTTGAAGACGAGCTTCTTGTCGCCCTCGGCCTTGACGTCGGGGAGGTCCGTCTTCTCGACGTAGTCCTTGGCCGCGGCCGCGCTCTCCTTCTTGATCTTCGCGAAGCCGGCGCAGAACGTGTCCATGCCCTCGATGGTGTCCTCGTAGTACGAGAGACCACCGGAGACGCCGTTCGGGTCGCAGAGGCGCTTGATCGCGCGGACGAAGTCCGCGGCGACGACCTCACGGCCGACCGGGGGCGCGTACTTGATGTCGTTCTTGATCTCGAACGTGTAGGTGAGGCCGTCGGCCGAAATCTCCGGCTCGCCCGTGGCGAGGTCCGGCACCGGAACGTCGCGCTTCTTCGGGTCGGGCGTGTTCTCGTACGAGAGCAGCTGACGCGTCGTGGCGCGGAGGTGGTAGCCCCACGCGCGGACCTCGTAGGCCTGGTTGGTGTCGTAGTGCGACAGGTCCTTGAGGTTCGCGAGCTTGAGGGTGCCGCCGCTCTTGAGGCCGGTCGGCTTCGTCGCGGTCGCTCCGGGGGTGCCCGGGTCAGTGTCGTCGCCGCACGCGGCGGCGGTGAGGGCGAGGGCGCAGAACAGCGCGGCCCCGATCCTCGTGTGCTTCTTCAGGCTCATGGCCCACCTTCCTTCGCCGCGACTGTCGCGGGCGAACGAACACGCCGGACGGTGCACGGAGGCTCGCTGTGCCACAGCCCTGTCGTGGCACAGCCCGTTCCCAGACGTCGTACGGCCGGAATTCAAGCGCGTCCGGTACAGCAGGTGCCAGACGCCGGGGGGAACCGCGTCGCCATCGTGACGAGACTGTTACCGCGTGTCGTGACGGTGCGCGTTGTTACGGATGCAGTCGGTAACGCACGATGAGCGCGAACTCGTCCGCGTCCAGGCTGGCGCCGCCGACGAGGCCGCCGTCGACGTCCTTCTCGGCCATGAGCGCGGCGACGTTGCCGGCCTTCATCGAGCCGCCGTAGAGGACGCGGACGCCGCTCGCCAGCTCGGTGTCGTACAGCGCGGCGAGGCGCGCGCGGATCGCGCCGCACACCTCCTGCGCGTCGGCGGGCGTGGCGACCTCGCCCGTGCCGATGGCCCAGATGGGCTCGTACGCGACGACGATCTCCTTCGCCTGCTCGGCCGTGACGTCCGCGAGGGCGGCGTCGAGCTGCGCGAGGACGTGCGCGACCTGGCCGCCCTCCTGGCGTACGGACAGCGGCTCGCCGACGCAGAGGATCGGCACGATGCCGTGGGCGAACGCCGCCTTGACCTTGGCGTTGACGACGCCGTCGTCCTCGGCGTGGTACTCGCGCCGCTCCGAGTGTCCGATCACGACGTACGAGCAGCCGAGCTTGGCCAGCATCGCTCCGGAGATGTCGCCGGTGTAGGCGCCGTTCGGGTGCGGCGACAGGTCCTGGGCGCCGTACGCGAGGAAGAGCTTGTCGCCGTCGACGAGCGTCTGGACGCTGCGCAGGTCGGTGAACGGCGGGAGCACGACGACCTCGACGGCGTCGTAGTCGGCGGGCTCCAGCGCGAACGCGAGCTTCTGCACCAGCTGGATGGCCTCGAGGTGGTTGAGGTTCATCTTCCAGTTGCCGGCCATCATCGGCTTGCGCTGCTGCTTTGCCATGGTGCTCAGCCCTCCAGGGCCGCGACGCCGGGGAGGGTCTTGCCCTCCAGGTACTCCAGCGAGGCTCCCCCGCCGGTCGAGATGTGGCCGAACGATGTCTCGATGCCGAACTGGCGTACGGCCGCCGCGGAGTCGCCGCCGCCGACGACCGTCATCCCCTGGCTCGCCGCGACCGCCTCGGCCACGCCCCGGGTGCCGGCCTCGAACGGCGCCAGCTCGAACACGCCCATGGGGCCGTTCCAGAAGACGGTCTGCGCGTCCTTCAGCGCGGCCGCGAACGCCGCCACGGAGTCGGGCCCGATGTCGAGGCCCTTCCACCCCTCGGGGATCTCGGTCGCGGGCACGACCCTGGTCTCGGCGGTGTCGGAGAGCTCCTTGGCGACGACGACGTCGGTGGGCAGCAGCAGCTGGACGCCGCGGTCCTTGGCGTCGGCGAGCATGCCGCGGACGGCGTCGAGCTGGTCGGCCTCGAGCAGCGAGTCGCCGACGCCGTAGCCCTGGGCCGCGAGGAACGTGAAGCACATCCCGCCGCCCACGAGCAGGCGGTCGACGACGCCGAGGAGGTTCGTGATCACGGCGAGCTTGTCGCTGACCTTCGAACCGCCGAGGACGACGGCGTACGGGCGCTCGGGGTCGGTGGTGAGCGCCCGCAGTACCTCGAGCTCCTTGGCGACGAGGTAGCCGGCGGCGTGCTCCAGGATCTTCGGTACGCCGGCGACGCTGGCGTGCGCGCGGTGCAGCGCGCCGAAGCCGTCGCCGACGTAGACGTCGCCGTACGTCGCCAGCTCCTGGGCGAACTCCTCGTCCCCTGACTCCTCGCGGGGGTCGTAGCGGAGGTTCTCCAGCAGCGCGATCGGCTGTGGTGCCTTGTCCCCCAGCGCGACCAGGGGGACGTCGGTGCCGAGCAGCTCGCCGAGCCGCGCGGCAACGGGCGCCAGGGAGTACTTCGGGTCGGGCTTGCCCTTGGGGCGGCCCAGGTGGCTCATGACGACCACGCTGCCGCCGCGGTCGAGGACGGACCGGATCGTCGGCAACGACGCGCGGATGCGCCCGTCGTCGGTGATCCGGCCGTCCTCCAGCGGGACGTTGAGGTCGCAGCGGACCAGGACCCGGCGGCCCTCGACCGCCAGGTCGTCAACGCTTCGCACGATGCCTCCGGGGTAGCGCCGGCGCGCGGCCCCCCTCGTTCTCTGCAGCCCACCCGCCGGTCTCGAGCGTGGTGATCTTCAAGGAACGTTCCAGAGTGAGGGGCAGCGGCAGGCGAGTTGGGTGGGGGGTTAGAGGCTGGTGCCCACGAGCTGGCAGAGCGAGGCGAGCCGGTTGGAGTAGCCCCACTCGTTGTCGTACCAGCCGACGACCTTGACGAGGTTGCCGTTCACCATCGTCAGGGTCGCGTCGAAGATGCACGACGACGGGTCGCCGACGATGTCGGAGGAGACGATCGGGTCCTCGGTGTAGCGCAGGTAGCCGGCGAGCTGGCCGCTGGTCGCCGCCTTCTCGTACGCCGACTTCACCTCGTCGACCGTCGTCTCGCGCTCGACCTCGACGACGAGGTCGGTGACCGAGCCGTCGGGTACGGGCACCCGCATCGCGAAGCCGTCGAGCTTGCCCTTGAGCTCCGGGATCACCAGGGAGACGGCCTTCGCGGCGCCCGTGGTCGTCGGGATGATGTTCTGCGCGGCGGCGCGCGCGCGGCGCAGGTCGGAGTGCGTGAAGTCGAGGATGACCTGGTCGTTGGTGTACGCGTGCGTCGTCGTCATGAAGCCCTTGACGATGCCGAAGTTGTCGAGCAGCACCTTGGCCAGCGGGGCGACGCAGTTGGTCGTGCAGGAGGCGTTGGACAGGACGTGGTGCGACGCGGCGTCGTACTTGTCGTCGTTGACGCCCATGACGATCGTGATGTCCTCGCCCTTGGCGGGCGCGGAGATGATGACCTTCTTGGCGCCGCCGCCGTCGATGTGCTTGCGGGCGTCCTCGGCGTTGGTGAACCGGCCGGTCGACTCGATGACGACGTCGACGCCGAGGTCGGCCCACGGCAGCAGCGCCGGGTCCCTCTCCGCGAGGATCTTGATGGTGTGGTCGCCCGCCTGGATGGCGCCGTCGCCCACCGACACGTCGTACTTGAGCGTGCCGAGCACGGTGTCGTACTTGAGCAGGTGGGCCATGGTCTTCAGGTCGCCGAGGTCGTTGGCGGCGACGATCTCCACGTCGTTGCCCGGCAGCGCGTCCACCGCCCGCCAGAAGTTGCGACCGATGCGGCCGAAGCCGTTGATGCCTACGCGGACAGCCACGCCAGATCTCCTCGTCGAGAGCCCGTTGAAGTCGTTGGCCCCGACTTTATCCCTCGGTGCCGTCCGCCTCGGAATCGCCCCCGGCGCGCTTGTCCGCCAGCGCGAGCAGCCGGCGGATGCGCCCGGCGATCGCGTCCTTGGTCAACGGCGGGTCGGCGAGCGAGCCCAGCTCCTCCAGTGACGCCTGGCCGTGCTCGATGCGCAGCCTGCCCGCGGCGAGCAGGTGCTCGGGCGCCTCGTCGCCGAGGATCTTCAACGCCTCGGAGACGCGTTCGGCGGCGGCGACCGCCGCGCGGGCGGAGCGCCGCAGGTTGGCGTCGTCGAAGTTGGCGAGGCGGTTGGCGGTGGCGCGCACCTCACGGCGCATGCGGCGTTCCTCCCAGGCGAGGAAGCCGTCGGTCGCGCCGAGGCGCGTGAGCATCTGGCCGATGGCGTCGCCGTCGCGGATGACGACGCGGTCGACGCCGCGGACCTCGCGGGCCTTGGCGTTGACGCCGATCCGCCGCGCGGCGCCGACGAGAGCGAGCGCCGCCTCGGGCCCGGGGCAGGTGATCTCCAGGGCGCAGGAACGGCCCGGCTCGGTGAGGCTGCCGTGCGCGAGGAACGCGCCCCGCCACGCCGCCGCCGCGTCGCACTCGCGGCCGCCGACGATCGCGGGCGGCAGGCCGCGTACGGGCCGCCCGTGCGCGTCGAGCAGCCCCGCCGCGCGGGCCAGGCCCTCGCCGTCCTTGGTGACGCTGACGACGTAGCGGTTGCCGCGGCGCAGGCCGCCGGGCGCGAGGACCTTCAGCTCGGTCTGCTTGCCGAAGATCTCGACGATGTCCTTGCGGAGCCGCCGCGCGGCGGCCCCGGTGTCGAGCTCGGCCTCGACCACGACCTTGCCGCCGACGATGTGCAGGGCGTTGGCGAAGCGCAGCAGCGTCGCCATCTCCGCCCGCCGGCAACAGGGCTTGGTCACAGCGACGTGCGCCAGCTCGTTCTTGATCGCCGCAGTCATCGCCACGCGCTAGACGCTCCCATCGTGGATCCCCATCAGGTCGGCGTAGGCGTGGGCGAGCCTCGCCGGATCATGCCGTGCCGCGTGTCCCTCTGCCGCGACAGGGGCGAACTTCACGTCCGCCCCCAGGTTCAACGCCGCGTCCATCAGACCATCGCGGTCAAGCGTGCCACTGTCCGCGAGGACGCAGTCGAACGGAAGGTCCGGCACGTGCGCCGCGACCGCCTCCAGGTGAGCCGCCGGCGTGAAGCCGCTCGTCTCCCCCGTCTGCGGCACGAGGTTGAGGACGAGCACCCTGCGCGCGCTGGTCTTGGCGATGGCCTCGCGCAGCTCGGGCACGAGCAGGTGCGGCACCATCGACGTGAAGAGGCTGCCGGGTCCGAGCACCACCCAGTCGGCGGCGTCGATGGCGGCCAGCGCCTCGGGCGTCGCGGGCGGGTCGGCGGGGTCCAGGGTGACGGCACACACCCGGCCAGGGGTCGTCGCGACCTCGACCTGGCCGCGTACCTCCCTCGGCTCGGGTCCCAGCCCGGCGACCTCGGCGACGATCTCGATGCGGGTCGTCGTCATCGGGAGCACGCGGCCTTCGAGGCCGAGGAGCCTCGCCGTCAGGTCGAGTGCCTTGACGGGGTCGCCGGTGACCTCGGCGAGGCCGACGAGCAGCAGGTTGCCGACGGCGTGGCCTGCCAGCGGCCCGTCGCCGCCGAAGCGGTGCTGCAGCAGCGCCTCCCACGTACGCCCCCACTCGTCGTCGCCCGCCAGCGCGGCGAGCGCCATGCGGAGGTCGCCCGGGGGGAGGGCGTCCAGCTCGGTGCGGAGGCGGCCGGAGGAGCCGCCGTCGTCGGCCACGGTGACGACGGCCGTGACCTCCTTGGTCAGCCGGCGGAGGGCCTGGAGGGAGGCGGCGAGGCCGTGGCCGCCGCCCAGGGCCACGACTCTCATTCGCGGCCCAGGTCTCTGTGCACGACGCGGACGTCGGCACCGGTCTTGGCGAGACGCGTGGCGAGCTCCTCGGCCATGACGACGCTGCGGTGCTTGCCGCCGGTGCAGCCGACGGCGAGCGTCAGGTAGCGCTTGCCCTCGTGCACGTAGCCCGTCGTGAGCAGCTCGAGCAGGTCGCCGTACTTCTCCAGGAACGGCGCCGCGTCCGGCTGGCCGAGGACGTAGTCCTTGATGACCTGCTCGCGGCCGGTGTACGGCCGCAGCTCGGGCTCCCAGTGGGGGTTCGGCAGGAAGCGGCAGTCGACGACGAGGTCGGCGTCGACGGGCAGGCCGTACTTGAAGCCGAACGACATCACGGTCGCGCGCAGCCCGGGGCCCGTGACGCCGGCGAACGCCGCCTCGATCTTGTCGCGCAGCTGGTGGACGTTGAGGTCGCTGGTGTCGACGACGAGGTCGGCCTCGCCGCGCAGCTCGGCGAGCAGCTCGCGTTCGCGCGCGATGCCGTCGACGAGCCGGCCGTCGCCCTGAAGCGGGTGCGGGCGCCGGACGTGCTCGAAGCGGCGTACGAGCGTCTCGTCGCCCGCCTCCAGGAACAGGATGCGCCGGTGCACGCCCTTCGCGGCCAGCTCGTCCAGCCCCGCGCGGAGGTCGGAGAAGAACGCGCGGCCGCGGACGTCCACGACCACGGCGACGCGCGAGACCGCGCCCTGCGAGCGGGTAACCAGCTCGGCCATCGTGCCGAGCAGCGACGGCGGCAGGTTGTCGACGACGAACCAGCCCATGTCCTCGAACGCCTTCGCGGCCTCACTGCGGCCCGCCCCCGACAGCCCGGTGATGACCGTCAGCTCGAGGGGGAGGACGGGGTCGGTCACTGGAGCACCCTACGACTCCACTATCTCGCCCGTCGCCGGGTTGACAGCGGGCGCGGGTGAGGTGGCCGCCAGAGCGGCGGCGATCGTGACGGCGGTCTTCTTCCCGATGCCCGGAACGGTGGCGATCTCCTCCGGCGTCGCGGCGCGCAGCCGCTTGACCGAGCCGAAGTGCTTGAGCAGCGCCTTGCGCCGCGTCTCCCCGAGCCCGGGGACGTTGTCGAGGGCGCTCGTGGTCATGGACTTGCTGCGCTTCTGCCGGTGGTACGCGATCGCGAAGCGGTGCGCCTCGTCGCGGACGCGCTGGAGCAGGTACAGCCCCTCGCTGGTGCGCGGCATGATCACCGGCTCCGACTCGCCGGGGAGCCAGACCTCCTCCAGCCGCTTCGCGAGGCCGCAGAGCGAGACGTCCACGACGCCGAGCTCGTCCATCGCTCTGGCGGCCGCCGCGACCTGGGGCGGGCCGCCGTCGACGACGACGAGGTTCGGCGGGTAGGCGAACCTGCGGCGCTCCCCCTCGGCCTCGTCCGGCGGGGGCGCGTCGCGCTCCTCGGCGTAGCGCGCGAAGCGGCGCGAGATGACCTCGAACATCGCCGCCGTGTCGTCCTGGCCCTCGACGTGCTTGATGGCGAAACGGCGGTACTCGGCCTTGCGCGCCAGCCCGTCCTCGAACACGACCATCGAGCCGACGACGCTGGTGCCCTGGAGGTTCGAGATGTCGAAGCACTCGATCCGCAGCGGCGCCTCGGGCAGCCCGAGCGACTCCTGGATCTCGCCGAGCGCCTTGCTCCGCGCGGACAGGTCGCCCGCGCGGCGGAGCTTGTGCAGCTGGAACGCCTGCTGCGCGTTGCGGGTCACGGTCTCCTGGAGCGAGCGCTTGTCGCCGCGCTCGGGGACGCGGATCGCGACGCGGGAGCCGCGGATGCCGCAGAGCCACTCGGCGAGGGCGTCGTCGTTCGGCGGGAGGACGGGGACGAGGACCTCGCGGGGTACGTCGTCGGGTGACGCGGCGCCGTACAGCTGCTCGACGAACGAGCTCACGAGAGCCGGCGGGTCGAGGTCCTCGACCTTGTCGACGACCCAGCCGCGCTGGCCGCGGACGCGGCCGTCGCGGACGTGGAACACCTGGAACGCCGCCTCCAGCCCGTCTTCGACGTAGCCGACGACGTCGGCGTCGACGCCGCTCGGCAGGACGACCGCCTGCTTCTCGATCGCGCGCCGCAGCGCGCCGATGTCGTCGCGGAGGCGGGCTGCCTGCTCGAACTCCAGGTTGCCCGCGGCCTCGGCCATGTCGCGTTCCAGCCGCTTGAGGTGCTTCGCGGTCTGGCCGGACAAGAAGTCGCAGAGCTGCTCGGCGATCTCGCGGTGCTCGTCGGCGGTGACGCGGCCGACGCACGGCGCCGAGCACTTGCCGATGTAGCCGAGCAGGCACGGGCGGCCGACCTGGGAGGCGCGCTTGAAGACGCCGTTGCTGCAGGTGCGTACGGGGAAGACGCGGAGCAGCAGGTCGAGGGTCTCGCGGATCGCCCAGGCGTGGGCGTACGGGCCGAAGTAGCGGACGCCCTTCTTCTTCGGGCCGCGCATGACCATCGCCCGCGGGTACCCCTCGGAGAACGTGATCGCGAGGCTCGGGTACGACTTGTCGTCGCGGTAGCGCACGTTGAACCGCGGGTCGTACTCCTTGATCCACGAGTACTCGAGCTGCAGCGCCTCGACCTCGGTCGTGACGACCGTCCAGTCGACCGACGCGCCGGTCTCCACCATCGTGCGGGTGCGCTGGTGGAGGTTGCGGACGTCCTGGAAGTAGCTGGACAGCCTGCTGCGCAGGGACTTCGCCTTGCCGACGTAGATGACGCGGCCGGTCTTGTCGCGGAAGCGGTAGACGCCGGGCTGGTCGGGGATGGTGCCCGGCGCGGGGCGGTACAGCGCCGGGTCTGCCATGCCGACATCGTACGAAGCGGCGCCCGCCGGGGCGCGGCCGGAGCGTGGCCCGTCCCGGAATTGGATTCGGTCGCCACTATCTGTCACATTTCGTTCCCCTACGACGACTTCAGGGGTGAGGTCAGCAGTGGCGGACGACGTCACGGCGAGCGTGATCGTGGACGGTGGGTGCACGGGGCCCAACCGCACGACGATGCTGCGGCTCGCCTGGTCCCGCCGTGACCCGCTGGCCGTACGCCTCCTGCTCACCGCCGAGCCCGACCACCCGGCGCTGCCGCGCGGGCAGTGGATGGTGCTGCGCGACTTCCTCCGCTACGGCTGCGAGCACGCGACCGGCGACGGCCTCGTCCGGATCTACCCCGACCGCGGCGCCCAGCGGATCGTGCTCGAGCTCGTCGACGGCGGCCGGCCGTGCGTCGTGCGCGTCGCCATGGACGTCGTCCAGCGGTTCCTCGACTCGACCGAGGAATTCTGCCCGTCGGGCGAGGAACGCCACGACGCCGCCATCGACGCGCTGATCGACCGTCTGCTGCGGGCCTGACGACCGTGTTCCGGGGGCGGCTGCGCGGGTGGTGGGTCGCGCTGCTGCCGCTGCTGCTGACGGCGTGCGCGTCCGAGCAGGACATTCGCATCCAGCAGGAGATCAACGCCGCCCGTGAGCGCAACGCGGTGGCCGGCGCGGCGCTGGCGCTCCTCGTGACGCTCGCGGTCCGGCACGTCGTTTTCGCGACGGCGGAGGACCGGGCCGCGCGCCGCGCGCGGAAGGGGAAGCCGGCGAAGCGCTTCGAGGTCTACTCGCGCCCGCCCGGCTCGTGGCTCGTCACGTCCGCGGTGCTGACCGAGGTGCTCTGCGACGCGGTGCTGGTCGGCGGCGGTGCGATCGTCGGCTGGGTGGTGGGGCCGGTGCCGTACGCCGACCAGACGTTCGAGGGGATCCTGCTGTTCGTCGTGATCCTCTTCCTCGTGTTCCCTGTCGCGGCGGCGCTCACGGCCGTCGCCCTGGTCGTGCAGGGCGTGGCGGCGCGGCTGCCGCGGGTGGGGACGCCGACGCTGGTGTTCCTCGGGCTGCCGCACGCCGGGGTGATCGCGCTCGGCGTCTCCGGGCTGCTCAACGGCGAGAACGAAGGGCGCTGGTGGTCGCTCGTGCCCGTGGCGCTCGGGCTGATCGGCGCGGGCGGCTTCTGGTCGGAGGTCGTCCAGCGCCGCGGCGGTTCCGCGGCCGCACAGCCCGGGCCGCCCAGGCCGCCGTACGGCTCGTACTACTAACGCCGTCGAGGCGACCCCTTCGGGGTGCGTTCTGCGCTTTTTCCCCGCACGAGGCGCGACCGGGTTGCGCAGTGGGCGGCGGTCAGCGGCGGGCGGCGACGGTCTTCTTGCGGGGGGCGGCCTTCTTCGCGGCGGCCTTGCGGGGCTTCGCCGGCGTCTCGATGCGGTCGGCGAGGATCTCGCGGAGGAACGAGCCCGTGTGGCTGCCCTCGACGGTCGCGACGTGCTCGGGTGAGCCCTCCGCGACGACCAGCCCGCCGCCGCTGCCGCCCTCGGGACCCATGTCGATGATCCAGTCGGCGGTCTTGATGACGTCGAGGTTGTGCTCGATGACGATGACGGTGTTGCCCGCGTCGACGAGGCGGCCGAGGACGCCGAGCAGCTTGCGGATGTCCTCGAAGTGCAGGCCGGTCGTCGGCTCGTCGAGGATGTAGACGGTCCGCCCCGTCGAACGCTTCTGCAGCTCGGACGCGAGCTTGACGCGCTGCGCCTCGCCGCCGGAGAGCGTCGGCGCGGGCTGGCCGAGACGGACGTAGCCGAGGCCGACGTCGTTGAGCGTCTTGAGGTGCCGCGCGATCGCCGGCACCGCCTCGAAGAACTCCAGCGCCTCCTCGATCGGCATGTCGAGTACCTCGGCGATGTTCTTGCCCTTGAAGTGCACCTCGAGCGTCTCGCGGTTGTACCGCGCGCCGTGGCAGACCTCGCACGGGACGTAGACGTCGGGGAGGAAGTTCATCTCGATCTTGATCGTGCCGTCGCCCGCGCAGAACTCGCAGCGCCCGCCCTTGACGTTGAACGAGAACCGGCCCTGCTGGTACCCCCGCACCTTCGCCTCGGTGGTCTCCGCGAACAGCTTGCGCATGTGGTCGAAGACCTTGGTGTAGGTCGCGGGGTTGCTCCGCGGCGTACGCCCGATCGGCGACTGGTCGACGGTGACGACCTTGTCGAGGTGGTCGATGCCCGTCACGCGGGTGTGCCTGCCGGGGACCTGGCGGGCGCCGTTGATCTTGTTGGCGAGGACGGCCGAGAGGATGTCGTTGACGAGCGTGCTCTTGCCGGATCCGGAGACGCCGGTGACGGCGACGAAGCAGCCGAGCGGGAACTTCACGGAGACGTCGCGGAGGTTGTGCTCGCGCGCGCCCTCGACGGTGAGGAAGCGGTCGCCGGGCACCCGGCGGATGTGCGGCACCGGGATCGAGCGCCGCCCCGACAGGTACGCGCCGGTGATCGAGTCGGCGCAGTCCAGCAGCCCCTCGCGCGGGCCGCTGTAGACGACGGCGCCGCCGTGCTCGCCGGCGCCGGGGCCGATGTCGACGACCCAGTCGGCGTGCTTGATCGTGTCCTCGTCGTGCTCGACGACGATGAGGGTGTTGCCGAGGTTGCGCAGCCGCTCGAGGGTGTCGATGAGGCGGCGGTTGTCGCGCTGGTGCAGGCCGATGGACGGCTCGTCGAGGACGTACAGCACGCCGACGAGGCCCGACCCGATCTGCGTGGCGAGGCGGATGCGCTGCGCCTCGCCGCCCGCGAGCGTCGCGGCGGGGCGGTCGAGCGAGAGGTAGTCGAGACCGACGTCGAGGAGGAAGCCGAGGCGGGCGTTGACCTCCTTGAGCACGCGCTCGGCGATCATCGCCTCGCGGGTGTTGAGGTCGAGCGTGAGGAGGAACTTCGCGCAGTCGGCGATGGACAGCGCCGCGACGTCGGCGATGGTCCGCTCCCCCAGCGTCACCGCGAGCGACTCGGGCTTGAGCCGCGCGCCCTTGCACGTGGGGCAGGGCACGTCGCGCATGTACCCCTCGTACCGCTCCCTGCTCGTCTCGCTCTCGGACTCGGAGTGCCGCCGCTCGAGGAACGGGATGACGCCCTCGAACGCCGTGTAGTACGAGCGCTCGCGGCCGTAGCGGTTGCGGTAGCGGACGTGGACCTGCTTGTCGCTGCCGTGCAGGACGGCGTCACGCGCCTTCTTGGGCAGCCGCTCCCATGGGGTGTCCATCGAGAACCCGACCTGGTCGCCGAGGGCCTTGAGGAGCCGGCCGAAGTACTCGTAGTGGTGACCGGTCCCCCACGGCGCGATGGCGCCCTCGCCGAGGGACAGCTCGGGGTCGGGGACGACGAGCTCGGCGTCGACCTCCTTGCGGGTGCCGAGGCCGGTGCAGGTGGGGCAGGCGCCGTACGGCGAGTTGAAGGAGAACGACCGCGGCTCCAGCTCCTGGAAGTCGAGGTCGCAGAACAGGCAGGCGAGGTGCTCGGAGTACGTCCGCTCGCGGCCGGGGTCGTCGTCGGCGAGGTCGACGAACTCCAGCGTCACCATGCCGTCGCCGAGCTTGAGCGCGGTCTCGACCGAGTCGGTGAGCCGGCGCTTGGCCGAGTCCTTGACGGTGAGGCGGTCGACGACGACGTCGATCGTGTGCTTCTCGTACTTCTTGAGCTTCGGCGGCTCGGCGAGCGGGACGACGACGCCGTCGACGCGGGCGCGGCTGTAGCCCTTCGTCAGCAGGTCGGAGAACAGCTCGGTGTACTCGCCCTTGCGGCCCTTGATGACCGGCGCCAGGACCTGGAAACGGGTGCCCTCGGCCATCTCCAGGACACGGTCGACGATCTGCTGCGGCGTCTGCCGGGCCACGGGGCGCCCGCAGCTGGGGCAGTGCGGGCGGCCCGCGCGCGCGAACAGCAGGCGGAGGTAGTCGTAGACCTCGGTGATGGTGCCGACGGTGGACCGAGGGTTGCGGCTGGTGGACTTCTGGTCGATGGAGACGGCCGGCGAGAGGCCCTCGATGAAGTCGACGTCGGGCTTGTCCATCTGCCCGAGGAACTGGCGGGCGTACGCGGAGAGCGACTCGACGTAGCGCCGCTGGCCCTCGGCGAAGATCGTGTCGAACGCGAGGCTCGACTTGCCGGACCCGGACAGACCGGTGAACACGACGAGGGCGTCGCGCGGGAGGTCGATGGAGACGTTGCGCAGGTTGTGCTCGCGCGCGCCTCGTACGACGAGTCGGTCGGCCACAGTGGCGGTCCTTCGGGGTCGGTCCATCGGTCGTAGCCGACGTTAGCAAGGGGGTGTGACAAGTTTCCGGGCGAGCGTCCGCCGGGGCTGTGGACAAGTTCCTGTCGGGCCCCTCGGATACAGTCGCACCTGCGCCTCGGGTATTCCCCCCGGAGCCTCCCGACCCCGTACGTCACCACCGGAAGGGACGCCAGCCTCCCATGCGTCACGGCACCTCCCCCACCGCCCGCGCGCTCCTCGCCCTGGGCGGGGCCGTCGCTCTCGCGCCGCTCGCCGCGGCCACGTCCCACGCGGGCGTCCAGCAGGCCGGCGCGATCAAGGTCGTCGGCAACGCCGCCAACAAGTTCGACCCCGTGGACGTCAAGGCGACGCCCAACGCCAAGGGCGAGATCTCGGTGACGCTGACGTCCGAGGGCGCGCCGCACACGTGGGAGAACAAGGCGCTCGGCATCGACACGGGGATCGTCATGGCCGGGCAGTCGAAGACGATCACGTTCAAGGCGCCGCCGGCAGGTCAGCACAAGGTCGTCTGCTCGCTGCACGAGTCGCAGGGCATGGTCGGCACGCTCACTGTCGAGGGCGGCGCCGCCGCGACCGAGGACCCCGAGCCGAGCGAGAGCGCGGAGCCGTCGGAGCAGCCGCCCGCGAGCGGCAGCGCCAGCGCGTCGGTGGGCGCCCCCGCGGGCGGCGACAACGCCCCGACGGCGGGTGCCGACGACCACGGCGAGGAGGGCGAGGAGGAGCACCACGCCCCCGGCCTGGAGGACAACGAGGTGCTCGAACGCATCGAGGCCGAGCGCGCGGCGCAGGAGGGCGCGGTGAGCGGCTTCAAGTTCTTCACGATGGTCTGCATCGCGTTCCTCGCGATCCTCGGCGCGGCCGTCATGTTCTCGACCCGGCCGCGCCGCGCCGGCCGGTAACGACGCGCGTGACGTACACCGGCGACGTCACGGTCGGCGGCCCCGCCGACGTCCGTGAGCTGCCCGGCCTGCGCGTGACCAAGCTGGCTGTGGGGCCGTACGACAACAACGTCTACCTGCTCCGCTGCGCCACGACGGGGACGACGGTGCTGGTGGACGGCGCCAACGAGGCCGAGCGCGTCCTCGCGACGCTCGCCGCGGACCCGCTGGTGGCGATCGTGCAGACGCACGGCCACTTCGACCACGTGCAGGCGATCGCGGAGCTGCGTGCGGCGACCGGCGCGCGGCTGCTCTGCCACGCCGCCGACGCCGGGATGATGCCGCCCGGCCAGGAGCCCGAGCTCGTCGCAGACGGTGACGAGGTCGCGGTCGGCGAGGCGACGCTGCGCGCGATCCACCTGGAGGGGCACACCCCGGGCGGGCTCGCGCTGCTCTACGAGGGCGACCCCGAGCGGCCGCACCTGTTCACCGGGGACAGCCTGTTCCCCGGCGGCGTCGGCAACACCCAGCAGGACGCCGCGCGGTTCACCAGGCTTCTGGACGACGTCGAGGCCAAGCTCTTCTGCCTGCCGGACGAGACCTGGGTCTACCCCGGCCACGGCAAGGACACGACGCTCGGCGCGGAGCGCCCCTCGATCCCGGAGTGGCGCGCCCGCGGCTGGTAGGCGGATCGGAAACCCTCGCACTGGCCGTGAAGGCAATCAACGAGATCCCCTACGTAACAATTCTACCGATGACGGTGGGCGGACCTCCCCTTGACGCACTCGTTGAGGGCCAGCAAGAGAATTCCCATTCCTTCCGAGTGGAAGCTCTGGCGATGGCCGCAGGATGGGTGCTCGCCGCGATCCAGGATGCCACTCGCGCGGCCTTTCCTGGGCCGTAGCCAGCATCTAGTGCGCTTGGCGAAACGGCGTGATGGTGGCCGAGCGTGACCGGCTGCGTCCCAGGTGAGCGCCTCCGCCATGATCGGGGTGCGATCTGCGCCTTTGCCCCGCACGGCCCGCAACCCGGTTGCGGAGCCGACCCGGACACCGTCACCGCACGTGACCGTGGGCGGCGTTTCGCCAAGCCCTACTAGGCGCAGTTGGGGAAGGCTTACTCGTCGGGCGTCATGCCCGACGGCGCGACCACCGAGGACGACGACGCGGTCGCGCTGAACGGCGGGAACAGCACGTCGCTGTAGAGCCCGATCCGCCGGTCCCAGAACGACTGCGCCACGGCCTTGTCGTTGACCGTGTGCACGTACGGCACCGCGCCGAGCGCCTTGATGTCCGCGACGAACGACGACTCGAAGCGGCGGCGCTCGCGGTTGTTGGCGGCGAGGCTGATCGCGCGGTTGCGCGTGCCGAACCACATCATCACGGCCGGCACCCGCTCCTTGCGCACCCAGTCGAGCAGCTCGGGGTTGTCCATGCGGCCGTACGCCTGGGTGCGGTAGAGCGCGACGACGTAGTTCTGCAGCGGGTACGCCTTGCGCATCGCCGCGAGCATCGCCGGGTCGGCGACGTGCGGCATGAGGCGTTCGACGATCGCGGGGTCGCGGCCGGCGAGGCGGACGTACGTCGTCCAGGCGCGGACGCCCTCGTACTTGAGGTCGAGGATGATGTACGCGTCGGTGTACTGCTTCATGAGCGCGACGAGGTCCTGGGCCCGCAGGATCGTGTACTTGCCCTGGAACTTGTGGCCCTCGAGGTCCGCCCAGGTCGAGTCCTTGAACAGCTTGTTCAGGCCGTACGACGCCTCGGTGCCGTCGTGCGCGACGACGACGGTGCCGTCGGCGAGGACGACCTGGTCGGCCTCGAACACGCGGTAGCCGCGGTCGTAGTTGTACTGGAACGCCTCCAGCGTGTTCGTGTAGCCGTGGCCGTCGATGCCGCCCATGGCATGCGCGACGAAGCCGTACGGGTTGAACTGGTTGCGGATCGACTCGGGGCGCAGCGGGATCGCGCGCTCGAACCCGATGTCGATGGTGGTGTTGCGGCCGATGAAGCCGCGGCCGTAGCCCGACCAGATCGAGTCCATGGCGTTGCCGGGCGCGTAGAAGAACACGTCGTCGCGGCCGTCGCCGCCGAAGTCGCCGCCGACCGGGTGGTACGTCGTGTGCGGCAGCGACACGGCCTTGCGGTCGAACCCGCCGGACGTCCTGCCGTAGTAGACGTAGTCAGCGGCCGCGCCGGGACCGTAGACGAGCAGGTCGCCGCGGCCGTCGCCGTCGAAGTCGCGCGGGACAGGCACACCGGCCGCGCCGATCGCGGTGGAGCGGCCGACGAAGCGGCGGCTCCTGGTGCCGTACCACGCGGCGTCGGGGGCGGAGCCGGCGCCGTACCAGAGGACGTCGCGCGCGGTGTTGCCGTCGAAGTCGCCGACGACCGGCTCGTACGTCCCGCTGACGTTGATCGCGACGCCGCGGAACACGCCGCGACCGCCGCTGTACCAGAGCGCGTCCTTCGCCGAGCCGCTGCCGTACCAGAGGACGTCGGTGTGCTTGTCGCCGTCGAAGTCGCCGAGGACCGGGCGGTACGAACGGTTGACCGTGACCGAGCGGCTGACGAACGAGCGTGAGCCGGTGCCGTACCAGACGACGTCGCGGGTCGTGCCGGCGCCGTACCAGAACACGTCGCCCTTGCCGTCGCCGTCGAAGTCGCCGGTGAGGGCCTCGTACGCGCCGGACACGCTGACCTCGCGGCGGACGAAGCGGCCGCCTGTCCCGCCGTACCAGACGACGTCGGTGCCGCCGCCGGGGGCGTACCAGAGGACGTCGGCCTTGCGGTCGCCGTCGAAGTCGCCGACGACGGGCTCGTACGTGCCGGAGATGAGGAGCCGGACGCCGGAGAACGTGCCGCCCGCGCGGCCGAGCCACAGGTGGTCGGGACGGGAGCCGGGGCCGTACATGAGCACGTCGGTCTCGCCGTCGCCGTTGAAGTCGCCGGAGAGCGGGGTCAGCGCGCCCGGCTCGGCGAGAGCGCGGGCGGGCAGCGCGGACGCCTCGACGACGGGGTTCGTGGCCGTGCTCGTGGCGACAGGGGCCGTGCGCGGGGCCCGGACCGGGGCGGCGGGCGCGGCGGGCGCGACCGCCGCGAGGCCGTACGCGGCGGCGGCCACGACGAGCACTGACGCGGTCGAACGAAGCTGAACGAGCACTGGGAGTCCCCCGGGAAGCGGCGGCAAGGCAGGCTGGCGATCTACTCGATCGTAGAGACGTAACGTCCCAACCGTGGGGGTTTTGACCTAATTCCTCGATCGTCTCAGCGGGTGCTCGTGGTGCGGAAGCAGCGTTTCGGCGGCTCCGCGGTGGGGTCGAGGACGTCGAAGTCCTCCGCCGGCGCGTCCGGGGGCTGCGTCGCGGCGGCGGCCTTGTCGAGCACCACGCGGACGTACGCTCCGAAGTCGCCGCGCTGGCCGCACGGCGTGTGGTCGCTCACGTAGTAGCCGTAGCTCACCCACGGCGCCGAGAGGCCGTCGCGAGCCGGCTGGAAGTCGAATCGCAGCGTCCGGTGGACCGCCACGAGCTCCGGCGCCGCCGCCGGGGCCCCCGGCGAGCGCAGCGCGTACACCGCGACATACGTCGCCGACACCCGCAGCGCGTCGTCCGCGACGCGGGCCGTCATGCGGCCGTTGACCTTGACCGTGCGGGACGCGGGCGCGACGACGCGCGGGTCGAACCGGTTCATGACGTACGCCGTCTGGTCCTTCCACTGCCGGGCGCTCCCCGGCGCGAGCCTGCCCAGCACCGGCTCGGTACGGCGGCCGTAGAGCACGGAGCGGTCGAGGAGCGCCGTACGGAGCAGGGCAGCCGTGCGGTCGTACGCCGCGGCGACCTGCGCGGCGGAGAACGCGCCGACGGCCTTCGCCGCGGGCGGCCGGATGCCGGCGGCGCCCACCGGCCAGGACTCGACCCGGCTGCCGGCGAACGCGTCGGGCGTCCGCGGCGGCGGGGTGTGCGACGGCACGACCACCGGCGCCTGCGCCGGGACCGGGAGGCGCGGCTCGGGGAGCCGCGTCAGCGCGACGACGCCCGCCGCGACGACAGCCGTGGTGACGACGAGCGCGAGGACCGTACGCCGCCCGCGCCGGGGCTTCACGGGCCCGCGGCGCCGCTCCTTCGCCTCGCGCCGAACCTCGCGCAGCGACTCGCGCGACGGCGGCGGGAGGAGGTCTGCCTCGCGGACGGTGGCGGCGTCGACGAAAGCGTCGTCGAACTGGTCGCGCTCCTCCCCCGCCATGCGGGCAGGTTACGGAAGCTGAGGCACGCCGTCCACGAGCGGCCAGCCGGGGTTGAAGGCGACCTCCCACGCGTTGCCGTCGGGGTCGGCGAAGTAGCCGGAGTAGCCGCCCCAGTCCATGCGGACGGCCGGCTCGAGCGGCGTGGCGCCCGCCTCGACCGCCTCGGCGAGCACCCGGTCGACCTCGGCCTCGGACTCGACGTTGATCGCGATGACCACGCCGCGGGCGGCGGCGGGCGGGGTGTACGGCAGCCCCGCCTCCTCCGCCACCGAACGGTCGTTCCAGAGCCCGATCACGGCCCCGCTCGTCGCGAAGAACGCGATGTCCCCCGGCACCGACGCCGGCGAGCGGGTCCAGCCGAGGCGCTCGTAGAACGCCGCGGCCGCCTCGACGTCGGCGACGCCGAGGGTGACCAGGCTGGTGCGGGCGGGGACCGTCAACGGGGTGGAGCGGGGACGTTGTCCGAGTCGTCCATCGGCCGGTCGTCGGCGAGCTCTTCGAGCTCCCCTGGCCGCGTCGACCGGAGGCTGGCCCACACCGAGATGCCGAGGATCGACGCGATGACGACGAGCGGCAGCCAGCCCGGCGGGTGCCACTGCTCGCTGACGAGCATCTTCACGCCGACGAACACGAGCACGACCGCGAGGCCGAGCTTGAGGTACGTGAAGCGGTCCATGAGGTCGGCGAGCAGGAAGTAGAGCGCCCGGAGGCCGAGGATGGCGAAGGCGTTCGACGTGAACACGAGGAACGGGTCCTCGGTCACCGCGAAGACCGCGGGGATCGAGTCGACGGCGAAGATGATGTCGGTCGTCTCGACCGCCACGAGGACCGCCAGCAGCGGCGTGGCGAGGCGCTTGCCGCCCTCGCGGATCGTGAACTTCTGACCGTGGTACGCGTCGGTCATCGGGACCATCTTGCGCATCAGCCGCAGGATCGGGTTGCGCCCGGGGTCCACGTGGTCCTCGCGCGACATCGCCATCCGGATGCCGGTGATGACGAGGAAGCCGCCGAACACGAAGATCATCCAGTGGAAGCGCTCGAGCAGCGTGGCGCCGAGCGCGATGAAGATCGCGCGGAACACCAGCGCGCCCACGACACCCCAGAACAGCACGCGGTGCTGTAACGCCGCGGGGACGGCGAAGTACGTGAAGAGCAGCGCGAAGACGAAGATGTTGTCGACCGACAGGCTCTTCTCGACCAGGTAGCCGGTGTAGTACTCACCGGCGAGTTGGCCGCCTTCCGTGGCCCAGATGATCAGGCCGAACAGCAGGCCGATCGTGATCCACACGGCGCTGCTGTACGCGGCCTCGCGGATCGTCACCGCGTGGGCGTCCTTGTGGACGACCAGCAGGTCGATGAGCAGCATGACGAGGATCGCGACGGTGACCGCGCCCCACGCCCAGAGGGGTGTTCCACCCAGGTCCAACGAACTTCCCTTCGGTCGATGAGAGACCGAAGGTCTCTCCCGCTCGGCCGTGTGGCCGGACCGGCGGCACCGGGCGTGAGCCGTGATGACGATGCCGCCGCGGGGGGATACTCCCCTTCGCTTGCGGGAGAGACTACCCGACCGGCGCGCGGGGACGCGCGTCGTGACGCGCCGGTCGTGGGGGGCTAGGGCGTGTCTAGACCCCGTCGCGGACGACGTCGAGGTTGTAGAACGTCGGCGGGCCGTCGCAGAGCCCGGCCATCGCCTGCGCGAACTCCTGCGTGGCGGGGTGGTTGGAGTTCGAGGTGCCGGTCACCGGATTCGTGATCTTGGTGCCGTTTCAGCCTGCCCGCCGGCACGAACGTCGCCAAGATCACGAAGGCGCCGCCTCGCGCGGCGCGCGGGTGGGTGACGGGCGCGGCGCGGCGGGCGTCAGCGGACGCCGGCGGCCTCCATGGCGCGCAGCTCCTTCTTGAGCTCGTTGACCTCGTCGCGCAGGCGGGCCGCCACCTCGAACTGCAGCGACGCCGCGGCGTCGAGCATCTCGTCGGTGAGCTGCTGGATGAGCAGCGCGAGGTCGGCGCGCGGCATGCCGGCGAGGTCCTTGGCGTGCCGCCCGGCGCCGCTGGCCCGCGTGCCGCCGGGCGTCGGCGTACGTCCCCTGGACGCGCCACGCGCGCGACCGACGGCCGAGGCGGGCGAGCCCTCGGCGACCTCCTCGGTGATCCGCAGCTCGTCCATGATGTCGGCGATCCGCTTGCGCAGCGGCTGAGGGTCGAGCCCGCGCTCCTCGTTGTAGGCCACCTGCTTGGCCCGGCGGCGGTTGGTCTCGTCGATGGCCTTGCGCATGGAGTCGGTGACCTGGTCGGCGTACATGTGGACCTGGCCGGAGACGTTGCGCGCCGCGCGGCCGATGGTCTGGATCAGCGACGTCCCCGAACGCAGGAACCCCTCCTTGTCGGCGTCGAGGATCGACACGAGCGACACCTCGGGCAGGTCGAGGCCCTCGCGGAGGAGGTTGATGCCGACGAGGACGTCGAACTCCCCCAGCCGCAGCTCGCGCAGCAGCTCGATGCGGCGCAGCGTGTCGACCTCGCTGTGCAGGTAGCGCACCCGGATGCCGAGCTCGAGGAGGTAGTCGGTGAGGTCCTCCGACATCTTCTTGGTCAGCGTCGTGACGAGGACACGCTCGTCCTTGTCGGCGCGCAGCCGGATCTCGTGGATGAGGTCGTCGATCTGCCCGTGCGTGGGCTTGACGATGACCTCGGGGTCGACGAGGCCGGTGGGCCTGATGATCTGCTCGACGGGCGCGCCCTCGGCCTTGCGGAGCTCGTACGGACCAGGCGTCGCGGACAGGTAGACGCACTGGCCGATCCGCTCGGTGAACTCCTCGAACTTCAACGGCCTGTTGTCCATTGCCGACGGCAGCCGGAACCCGTGGTCCACGAGCGTGCGCTTGCGGCTCATGTCGCCCTCGTACATGCCGCCGACCTGCGGCACGGTCACGTGCGACTCGTCGATGACGAGCAGGAAGTCCTCGGGGAAGTAGTCGAGCAGCGTGTGGGGTGCGGTGCCCGGGGCGCGGCCGTCGATGTGGCGGGAGTAGTTCTCGATGCCGGAGCAGAAGCCGACCTGGCGCATCATCTCGATGTCGTACGTCGTCCGCATGCGCAGCCGCTGGGCCTCCAGCAGCTTGCCCTGCTGCTCCATCTCGGCGAGGCGCTCGGCCAGCTCGGCCTCGATGCCGCGGATCGCGCGCTCCATGCGCTCGGGGCCGGCGACGTAATGGGTCGCAGGGAAGATCATGATGTCCTTGTCCTCGGAGAGGACCTCGCCGGTGACGGGGTGCAGCGTGTAGAGCCGCTCGATCTCGTCGCCGAACATCTCGATGCGGACCGCGTGCTCCTGGTAGACGGGGAACACCTCGACCGTGTCCCCCCGCACGCGGAACGTGCCGCGCGTGAACGCCAGGTCGTTGCGCGCGTACTGCACGTCGACGAACTTGCGCAGCAGCTTGTCGCGCTCGATCTCCTGGCCGACGTCGAGGCGGACCATGCGGTCGACGTACTCCTGGGGCGTACCGAGGCCGTAGATGCACGACACGGACGCGACGACGACGACGTCGCGGCGGGTCAGCAGGCTCATGGTGGCGCTGTGGCGCAGCCGCTCGACCTCCTCGTTGATGGAGGAGTCCTTCTCGATGTAGGTGTCGGTCTGCGGGACGTACGCCTCGGGCTGGTAGTAGTCGTAGTAGGAGACGAAGTACTCGACGGCGTTGTGCGGCAGCAGCTCGCGGAACTCGTTGGCGAGCTGGGCCGCGAGGGTCTTGTTGGGCGCGAGGATCAGCGTGGGGCGCTGCAGCCGCTCGACCAGCCAGGCGGTCGTCGCGGACTTGCCGGTGCCGGTCGCGCCGAGGAGGACGACGTGCTGCTCCCCCGCCCTGACCCGGCGCTCCAGCTCGTCGATCGCGGCCGGCTGGTCGCCGGACGGCTCGAAGTCGCTGACGACCTTGAAGGGCGCCAGCCTGCGCTGCAGATCGGTGACTGGTCTCACACCACCCACTCTAGGCAGGGGGTGTGACAGAAATCAGCGCGGCTACTTGTCCGCGGCGAAGAGCTGGCGGTTCTTGGACAGCGCCGTCCACTGGCCCTTGGACGCGAACTGCCAGACCCAGAGGCTGGTGGCCGGGGCGCCGTACTTGTCCGACGTCTCGAGGAACGCCGTGACCTGCGCCTGCGACGGCGGGCCCCACTTGAGGCCGGGGACGTCGATGCGCGGGTCGTACGCCTGCCCGATCGGCATGACCGGCTTGCCGTACTTCTTCAGCCGCTCCATGGTCTGCCGGGCGACGGTGGCCGGGTCGCGGTTGACCCAGTACGCCATCGGGGCGAGCGCGTCGGAGTACTTCGCCACGCCGCCGAACGGGTAGCGGCCGATCCGCTTCTCCGACGGCCACGGCGTGACGCCGATGATCGACACGTCCTTGGGGAGGAGGCGGCGCAGGGTCCGCATGTACGTCTCGACGCGGGCGTTCGTGAGGATGGTGCCCTCGGAGCCGGTCTCGATGTCGGGGGCGACGGCCATGATCCGCGGGGCGCCGGGGACCCGGAACCGCGCGGCCGCGGCGAGGCGTCGGGCGTCGGAAGTCGGGTTCTTCAGCTGCGGGAAGTCCCACGCGATGACCTGGATGCCGGTGCCCTTGGTGGCGGGCAGCAGCTTCTTGAGCACGGGGCCGCCGTCGAAGCCGCCCTTGCGGGTGCCTGTGCGGACGTAGAGGTGCGAGAGGCCGGTGCGCTGGGCGCGTTCGACGATCTTCTTGGCGCTGCCGCCCTCGGTCTCGCCCCACATGTACGTCCACATGCCGGTGCCGGTCGGGATGTAGCGGCCCTTCGCGGTCACCTTCGGCGCCGGCTGCTGGGCCTTGCTGACGGGCGCGGGGGACGTACGGACGATCGGCTTCGGCGCCTGGCTCGGCGCGGGCGTACCCAGGTTGAGGAACGCCGTCGCGGCCGGCTGCTCGGCGAACGCCACCGCGAGGTCGAGCGCGCCAGGGCGTTCGATCGCGGCCGGCGCGACGGCGACGGGCCCGCTCATGGCGGCGGTGAGGCCGACCTGGAGCGTGGCGAGGATGACGAGCGCGTGCGCGCGCAGCGCGCCGGGGCTCAGGAGCAGCGGCGAGATGGCGCGGGGGCGGGTGCTGGGCATGCGCAAAGAAACCTTCCACCAGACGTGGTTTGGCCGGGTGCCCCCCTGGGCATCACTGGGAGTTGAGCTGTTCTCGCGGTGTCACCGTACGTCAGCGCTCTGGCCGTTCCGAGCGGATTTGGCCCGAAAGTCGCGAGCCGTCAGGCGAGTGTCGCCCGTTCGTCAGGGTCGTTCGTCAGGATTTGCCACAGCCTCGCCACCTGCTCCTCGAGCTCCCGCAGTGAGCCGTCGTTGCGGATGACGTGGTCGGCCGCCGCGAGCCGTTCCTCGCGGGTGGCCTGGGCGTCGATACGGGCCTCGGCGTCCTGCCTGGTCATGCCGCGCTGAGCGACGAGGCGTTCGAGCTGGGTCTCTCTGTCCGTGTCGACGACGACAACGACGTCGAACAGCGGCGTCATTCCCGTCTCCACGAGCAGCGGTACGTCGTGCACGACGATCGCGTCCTCGGGTGCCTGCGCGAGGCGTTCGGCCGCGGCGGCGCCGACGAGCGGGTGGACGACGGCGTTGAGGCGTTCGCGTGCTTGGGGGTCCTGGAAGACGAGCCGCGCGAGCCTGGGGCGGTCGAGGGCGCCGTGGGCGTCGAGGTAGTCGGGACCGAACGCCTCGACGACCGCCGCGAGCCCGGCCGTGCCGGGGGCGACGACCTCGCGGGCGAGCGCGTCGGAGTCGACGACGAGGGCGCCGCGGGCGGCGAGCAGGCGCGCGACCTCGCTCTTGCCGGACCCGATGCCCCCGGTGAGACCCACGCGCAGCACGCTGGGGAGTCTCGCACGGGGCCGTCCGCGGGGCCGCCGCGGACGCGCGACTGGTGAACGGCGACGTCGTACGTCACCACTTCGTGCGTGACGCGCGTCGCTACTCACCAGTAACCGCGGGGTGGGACGCCGAAGGCCCCCGGCGCCGGAGCGCGGGGGCCTTCGGGACGTACGGAGCTACTCGGCCGGGGTGTCCTCGGCGGGCGTCTCGGCCGGGGCCTCGGCGGCCGGCTCGGCGGGGGCCTCCGCCGCCGGGGCGTCGCCACCCGCGGCGAGCTGCTCGCGCAGCGCCGCGAGGTCGTCGTGGCCCGCGAGGACGCCGCTCGGCTCCTCCGGGGTCTCCGACGAGTACGACGTGCTCGCGCCGGCCGCGAGGTCGGCCGCGGCCTGCGCCGCCACCTGCTCCGCGAGGGCGGCCTGCTCGGCCTCCCACTTGGCGTGCGCCTCGGCGTACTTGTGCTCCCACGCGTCGCGCTCGGCCTCGAAGCCTTCCTTCCACTCACCCGTCTCGGCGTCGAAGCCCTCGGGGTAGATGTAGTTGCCGGCCTCGTCGTACTGCATGTCCATGCCGTACTGCGCCGGGTCGAAGCCCACGGCCTCGCCGATGGTGCCCTCGGTGGCCTGCTTGAGCGACAGCGAGATACGGCGGCGCTCCAGGTCGATGTCGATGACCTTGACGGCGATCTCGTCGCCGACGTTGACGACCTGCTCGGGGATCTCGACGTGGCGCTCGGCCAGCTCGGAGATGTGCACGAGGCCCTCGATGCCCTCGTCCACCCTGACGAACGCGCCGAACGGCACCAGCTTGGTGACGCGACCGGGCACGACCTGGCCGATCGCGTGGGTCCGCGCGAACTGGCGCCACGGGTCTTCCTGAGTGGCCTTGAGGGAGAGGCTGACGCGCTCGCGGTCGAGGTCCACGTCGAGGACCTCGACGGTGACCTCCTGGCCCACCTCGACGACCTCGGAGGGGTGGTCGATGTGCTTCCAGGACAGCTCGGAGACGTGCACGAGGCCGTCGACGCCGCCGAGGTCGACGAACGCACCGAAGTTGACGATCGACGACACGACGCCCGAGCGGACCTGGCCCTTCTGCAGGGTGGTCAGGAAGCCCTGGCGGACCTCGCTCTGCGTCTGCTCCAGCCAGGAGCGGCGGGAGAGGACGACGTTGTTGCGGTTCTTGTCGAGCTCGATGATCTTGGCCTCGAGCTCCTTGCCGACGTACGGCTGGAGGTCGCGGACGCGGCGCATCTCCACCAGGGAGGCGGGGAGGAAGCCGCGGAGGCCGATGTCGAGGATGAGGCCGCCCTTGACGACCTCGATGACGGTGCCGGTGACGATCCCGTCCTCTTCCTTGATCTTCTCGATCGTGCCCCAGGCGCGCTCGTACTGGGCGCGCTTCTTGGACAGGATCAGCCGGCCCTCCTTGTCCTCCTTCTGGAGGACGAGGGCCTCGATCTCGTCGCCGACCTTGACGACGTCGTCGGGGTTGACGTCGTGCTTGATGGACAGCTCGCGCGAGGGGATGACGCCCTCGGTCTTGTAGCCGATGTCGAGGAGCACCTCGTCACGGTCGACCTTGACGATGACTCCCTCGACGATGTCGCCGTCGTTGAAGTACTTGATCGTCGAGTCGATGGCGTCGATGAACGCCTGCTCGTCCCCGATGTCGTTGACCGCGACCTGGGGGGTCGTGGTGGCGGGCGGGGTGTCGAGAGTGCTGGTCACTAGGTCGGCTCCGGCTACGGGTCGGTCGGCGGTAGCGTCGTGAGCCTGGTTCGTCGGCGGGCGGACTGGGACCTAGTAGGGACCGGAGTCGGGGACACAGACGAGTGCAGAGCCTGCCCATACGAGATCCTGCGCAGGCCCACAGCGCAGCGACAGGCTAGCCGTCCGTACGGGGACGGGTCAACGCCGGTCTCCCGCGGCAGGATGCACCCGTGGAGACGGTGGCGGGCGTGGACGGCTGCCCTGGCGGCTGGGTGGCGGCGGTGTGGAGCCGTACGGGCGTCGAGTGGCGGCTGCTCCCGCTGGCGCTCGGGCCCGCCCTGGACCTGCTGGCCGGCTGCGCGGTTGTGGCGGTGGACGTGCCGATCGGCGTCCCCGAGGTGGGCTACCGGGCGTGCGACGTCGCGGCGCGGGAGGTGCTGGGCGAGGCGCGGAGCTCCGTCTTCCACACGCCCACGCGCGCGGTGCTCGACGCGCCGGACTACGCGACGGCGTGCGCGGTGGCCCGCGCGGTGCCCGGGCCGGCGCCGTCGAGGCAGACGTGGGCCATCGCCGAACGCATCCGGGATGCGAATGGCGTCTTTTCGACGCACGGGCCGCAACCGGGTTGCGCGGTGGTCGAGGCGCATCCTGAGGTGTCGTTCCTCGCCATGACCGGTGCGGTGCTGCCCTCGAAGCGCTCCGCGGCGGGGCTGGCGGCGCGGCTGGTCGCGCTGGCGGAGCACTTCGGCGACGTGCCCCTGCTCATGCGCGACGCGCCCCGCCCGGCGAACGCCGACGACGCGCTCGACGCGCTCGCCTGCGCCTGGACCGCCCGGCGCGTGCTGGCAGGCACGGAGACCAGGCTGGGTGAGCCGCCGATGGAGATCGTCGCGTGAACGACCCCGCCGAGGTCCTGCGCAGGGAGGCGGACCAAGACGAGACGCGGCGGGCGAACGCGGCGTTCTGGAACGCGTACGCCCCCGGCTACCAGGCCGAGCACGCCGCCGAGATCGACGGCTTCGTGTGGAGCCCCGAGGGCACTCGCGAGGAGGACCTGCGGCTGCTGGGCGACGTACGGGGGAAGCGGGTCCTCGACGTCGGCTGCGGCGCGGCGCAGACGACCCGCTGGCTCGCCGCGCAGGGCGCGCACGCCGTCGGCATGGACATCTCACTGGAGCAGCTGCGGCTCGGCACGGGCACGCGGGTGAACGCCGACGCGGAGCGGCTGCCGTTCCAGGACGAGACCTTCGACCTGGCGTGCAGCGCGTACGGCGCCCTGCCGTTCGTCGCCGACAGCGCCGCGGTCATGCGCGAGGTCGCGCGGGTCCTCAAGCCGGGCGGGCGCTGGGTCTTCTCGGTGACGCACCCGTTCCGCTGGTGCTTCCCCGACTCGGACACGGCGCTGACGGTGACGACGAGCTACTTCGACAGGACGCCGTACGTCGAGCAGGACGAGAACGGCGTCGCGACGTACGTCGAGCACCACCGCACCCTCGGCGACCGGGTCCGTGAGGTGGTCGCCGCGGGGCTGGTGGTGCTCGACGTACTGGAGCCGGAGTGGCCCGAGGGCCACGCGTCGACCTACGCCCAGTGGGGGCCTGGGCGGGGCCGGCTCCTCCCCGGCACCGCGATCTTCGTCACCAGGAGACAGCCCGCTTCCTGAGGACCGAGCCGGCCGCGCAGGCCGCGACGACGAGCGCCAGGGCGAGCAGCGCGCGCCCCCTGTCCTCGGTCGCCTGGCCGTCGGCGGCCGCGAGGGTCATGACGTACGCCGCCGTGCCCGTGCCGCCCTCGGGGGCGCCGTACGGGAGGCCGTTCGCCGCCGCCTTGGCGTCGAGCAGCTGGATGGTGGCGTACGTCTTCGCGGCGTCGGCGGCGGTGGCGTTGCCCTTCTCGACGAGGACGCTGGTGCCCTCCTTCGAGAGCCGGCCCGCGCCGTCGGCGAGCTGCTTGCCGCCGTCCTTCGCCGACCCGAGGCCGTCGGCGATCTTGCCTGAGCCGTCGGCCGCGGAGCCGAGGCCTTCGGCCAGGTCGCGGGAGCCGGCCTTGAGCTGCTCGAGGCCGTCCAACAGGTCCACCGCGCCGTCGGCCGCCGTGCCCGCGCCGGCCGCGAGCTGCCCCGCGCCGGTGTCGAGCTGGTCGACGCCGTCGGCAAGGTCGAGCGCGCCCTTCGACAGCGTGCCCGCGCCGTCGGCGACGGCGTCGGTGCCGTCCGCGACGGCGTCCGCGCCCGCCCCCAGCGCCGCGACGGCGCCGCGCAGCGAGGCGGTCGGGGCGTCGGTCGGCGCGCCGAGGGCGCCGTTGACGGCGTCCACGATGCCCGCGACGAGCGCGTCGAGCCCGAGACCCACGGCGTCGAGACCCTGCTTGATGCCGCCCTTGTCGGACGGGCCCGCGGCGCCGACCGGGTGGTCGAGGCCGAGGATCGCCTGGTGCAGGCCGTACAGCAGGGTGCTGCCCGGCGTGGACGTCGAGCCGATGCCGGCGATGGCCGAGGAGAGGCCGTAGAGAACGGTCGCCCCCGGCGTCGTCGTCGAGCCGATGCCGGCCAGCGCCGCGTCCACGCCGGCGCCGAGGCCGAGCGCGGGGTCGGCGTTGGTGAGGCCGTCCTTGATGGCGGCCGCGATGCCGGCGGCCGTCGCGACGTCCACGCAGAGCGGTGAGCCCGGCGTGGCCGCGCACGCGCCCTGGACGAGCGCGTCGGCGAGCAGCGCCTGCTGCTGCGTGACGGCCGCGGCCATGGTGGCGATGGCGGTCTTGGCATTGGTGAGGCCTGCCTTGAGGCCCTCGACGCCGGTCACGACGGCAGGGAGGCCGGCGGTCGGGCTCGTGGACATCTGGATGAGGCCGAGCTCGACGGCGTTGAGGGCGCCGAGGACGGTGAGCGGGTTGCTCGCGCTGCCGAGGCCCGCGGACATCGCCGCGACGCCCTGCTTCAGCGCGAGGAAGCCGGGGTTGGTGTCGAGACCCGAGACCGCGGCGGAGAGCTGCGTGAGCCCGTCGCCGACGCTCGCCAGGCCGTCGGCTACCTGTGCCGCGCCGGTCGAGACGAGGCCCGCGCCGGCCGCGAGGTCCTGGCTGCCGTCGAGGAGCTTCTGCGTGCCCGCGTTCGCCTCGGAGAGCCCGCCGGCGACGCGGTCGGCGCCGTCGGAGAGGTCCCCGAGCCCGTCGCTGAGCTTGCCGCCACCGGCGGCCGCGGCATCCATGCCGTCGGCCAGCTTGCCGGCGCCGGGAGCGGCGGTGCCGGACAGCCCGCCCTGCAACGTCGCCGCGCCCGCCGCGAGCTGACCGAGGCCGTCGAGCAGCTCGCCGGCGCCGTCGCGCAGCTTGAGCACGTTCGCGTCGATCTGGCCCGCGCCGTCGGTGAGCTCGGACGCCTGCGCGGCGCCGCGCTCGTACGCCCCGACGTTGAACTTGCGACTCGGCAGGACGGGAACGATCGTCACGTCGCCGCGCGGCGCGATGCCGTTGCGGACGTGAGCCGTCCAGCCGAACTCCGACACCGGGTCGCCGAGCGGCTGGAACAGCACGAGCGACCACGAGACGGTCGTGTTGCCGCGGCCGTCGCCCACGACGTCGGCGCGCGGCGCGTCGACCTGCGTGAAGCGGCCGGGCAGCGTGGCGCGGAACGACCCCACGAGCGGCACGGGCACGCTGACCATGGCGGTCTTGGTGTCGCCCTTGCCGTCCTTGTAGGTCACCTCAGTGGGGACGGCGGTGGTGTTGACGACCTTGTACGTCGCCTTCAGCAGGCCGTCCTTGCCGACGACGTCGTCCGGGGAGACGTCCTTGCCGTCGAGGGTGTACGACACCGCGACGTTCACGGGCAGATCGGCCTTGTGGTCGGCGAGCGTACGGCGCACCGCGCGGCCGTCGACGTCGAGGTCCCAGACTGCCTTGCCGTCCTCGGTACGCGGCTTCGAGAAGCCGTCGAGGTCGCGCAGCCCCTCCGTCGACGTCGGGTCGGCGACGCGGATGGCGCCGTTGCCGTCGACGACGAGCTGGCTGTAGAGGCGGGCGACCTTCTTGCTGCCGTCCGGGTGGAGGTCCACACGGACGGTCTCGCGGTTGACGACCGAGTCGGCGCTCGCGAACACGCCGGCGGTCGCGCCGGGCGTCGTCCCGAGGACCGAGACGGCGAGGGCTACGGCGGCTCCGGTACGGAGGCCAGGGCGGGTGGTCATGTCAGGCCTCCGTACGAGTGGGGGTGTCGAGGGGGGTGACGCGCTGGGCCGGCACCTGCACGGCCGTCGCACTCTCCGTCTCGGCCGCCGCCTCGGGTGCCGAGACGACGATCGCGAGGAGGTACGCCACCGCGGCGGCGAGCAGCGCGCCGGTCGCGGCGGTGAGCGACTCGGTCGCGAAGGCCGGCGGCGTGATCGTGAACGTCGTCTCGTACGCCCCCGCCATCAGCCCCGCGCCGAGCAGCCCGGCCCAGAGCGGCAGCCGCTCGCGGCTCACGACCGCGACGCCGGTGACGACCGCCACGACGAGGAACGCCGCGATGCCACGGCCCGACGGGATGTCCGGGAGGACGCCGGCGCGGAGTCCGTACGCCGCCCACGTCGTCACGAAGCCGATGCCGAACGCGCCCGCGCGTCCGGTCGGCGACGTGCCGGGGACGAGGCCGAGCACCCCGCCCATCACGATGCCGAACAGCGCCACCCGGCTCGCTTCGAGCCCGAGGTGACCGCCGTGCACGGCGAGCAGTGCGGCGCCGAGCGCGAGCAGCGCGCCGGCCAGAAGTGTGCGTCGCATGGTGCGCTCCTCCGTCAGGACGCCGGCCACGAGGGCGGCGTATACGTGGTGTTGAAGCCAGGGGCGCCGGAGGCGGCCTTGACGCCGGAGCGCGTCGGCCTGACCCCCGTGGAGACCCAGGTGTGCAGGGCGCGGAGCACGCCGAGGTACTCGGTGGTCGTGAACGTGCAGTGGCCCGCGCCGTACGGCGCGGTGGCGTACGTCGAGGGCGGCGAGGTGTAGAGCTGGACGAGGTTGGCGGTGTCGCCCTTGGCCGCGACCCGGTCGCGGAAGACGGTCTCGTTCTGGACGAGGACGAGCGGGTCGTACTTGGTGTGCAGCGTGATGGTCTTGTCGGCGAGGACGCCGGTGGGGTTGCCGAGGCCGGCCGCGCGGTGGCGGACGGTCGGGTTGGCCGTGACGCGGGCGCCGAAGCGCTCGACGCTGCCGGCCAGAGAGCGCAGCAGGTCGGTCGAGAAGCCGAACGACGCGAAGCGGTTGAGGTCCGACTGGTTGATGCGGTGGGTGTAGTCGACGTGCACGTTGGTCGAGGGGTTGCCGCCGACGCGCTGCTCGATCTCGTAGCGGTCGACGGTGGCGTAGAACAGCCCGGTCGCGACCGACTCGACGACGCCCTTGACGGTGGACGCGAGGCTGCTGCCGTCGGCGGTGCGCGTCTTGTACGGCGCGTCGACCAGCGAGGCGATCGCGACGAGGCGGGCGATGCCGCCGGGGTTGGTGGGCGCGTTCGGCTGGAGCGTCATGGGGTCGATCGACGCGGCCTTCGCGACCGCGGCGAACGCGCCGTCGAAGGCGGCCTTGGCCTCGTTGTAGGACGTGTAGCCGGTCAGCTTGAGGCTCGGGTAGAGCAGGCGCTTGACCGCGACCTGGAAGTCGAGCGCGAGGTCGAAGTTGCGGTTGGTGCCGGCGAGGACGCCGCACATCGGCGCGACGCCGTGCACGAGGCTCGGGTACCGCTCCGCGAGCGTCTGCGTGACGAGCCCGCCGAGCGAGTCGCCCCAGGCGTACACCCGCTTGGGGGTGCCGACGTGGCTCCGGAACCAGCCGAGCAGCGCGACGTCGGCCTTCACGCCGTCGGCGACGGCCCAGCCGTTGCGGCCGTACGAGGAGCCGGCGACGGCGTACCCCTCGGCGAGCAGCGCGTCGGCGACGGCCGGCGTGGGGGCGTCCTGCGCGGTGGTGGCGCCGCCGACCTGCTGGCGGTAGCCGTGGCTGTAGAGGACCAGCCTGCCGTTCCAGGAGGAGGGGACGCGGACGGCGTACGCGGCGCCGTTCAGCGTGCCGGCGTACGACGCGGGGGTCGCGGCGGCAGCGGGGAGGGCGGGCAGCGCGGCGAGTGCGAGCACCGCGCTGAGCAGCCCGGGGACAAGGGGCGAACGCATGGCGAGCCTTTGGCTGGAGTACGCGAGGGTCGCCCGCGCACAGGTGAACCGAACGGTGTTCGACCACTGTGCGATGTGACAGGGCAGCGCAGGTAGAGCACTTGGATGTCACTTACGGGGGCCGTACGGCCCGCATCGGGACCGTCCCGGCAAACGCCGCCTATCGGACGGTCAGGTCGTTCAGCATCTCGTCGAAGTCCTCGCGGACCCGGGGGCTGCCGCCGCTGCTGAGCATGAGCAGGTGCATGCGGCGGGGCGTCGGGAGGAGCACCAGCTCGGCGTCCCTGCCGTCCGCGACCGCGCGGACGCGCACCGCCTCGCCCGCGGGCAGGTCGACCGTGCGCGCGGTGTCGGTCTTGACCTCGAACGCCGCCAGCTCCGGTACGACGCCGGTCTGCACGCGGGCGACCAGCTCGGCCGGCGTGACGTCGGTGTAGCGGCCCGGGATCGCGACCGCGACCACCTCGGCGCCGGACGGGCCGGTGAGGTAGGTGAACGGCGCGCCCTCCTTGGCGTGCCAGCCGCTCGGCGACGACAGGGTCAGCCCGTCGCGGGTGACGACGGCGCCGGGCGCCATGGCGTACGACACGGCGGCGAACAGCAGGGTGCCGTTGAACGCCGCGTGCGCCGCGATCGAGCACGACAGGCCCTTGCGCAGGTACAGCGCGCCGAGCAGCGTGCCGGCGAGCGAGTAGTAGATGAGCGACTGCAGGCTGAGGTGCCACGCGGAGAACGCCACCGAGCTGACGAACAGCGACACCGCCACGCCGTGGTGGCGGAACTGCGAGAGCAGCAGCCCGCGGAACAGCAGCTCCTCCACGACCGGCGCCGCGACGCAGACGAGGAGGAACGCCACCGCGATGTGCGCGAACGTCCCCTCGCTGACGAGCACCGCGACGCGTTCGTCGCCGCCCTCCTGGCCCGCGCTCTTCGCGCCCTCCAGCAGCAGCCACGCCAGGCCGCCGCCGACCGCGAGGCCCAGCGCGGCGCTCGGGACGTACCCCCAGCTCCCCCGCCAGCGCAGCGGGTGGTCCTGCATCTGCAGCCGGCCCGCGACCAGCCAGGTCACGATGCCGTAGACGGTGAGCGCGCTGAGGAACGTGTAGCGGATCAGCGCCTCGTTCTCGAGGACGTCGTTGCGGGTGAGCAGCCAGAACGCGATCTGCGTGAGGGCGCCGACGCCGATCGCGGCGAACGTCGTCCACCCGGCGCCGCGCGGCGGCGGCGGCTTCACGAGCCGCACCGCCGGGGGCGCGACGGGGTACGGCGCGGCGGAGACGTGCTGGTGGGGCTGCGCGGGCACCGTCCGCGGGGGGCCGTGCGGCGCGGGCGGCGCCTCGTACGGAGCCGGCGGCGCGGCCGGGTACGCGGGTGCCGCCGGGTAGGCGGGCACGGCGGCGTACGCCACCGGCGCGGGCGCGTCGAAGCGGGCGAGGCAGAGGCCGCACCAGGCCGCGTCACGGCCCAGCGCGGACCCGCAGTGCGGGCAGCGCATGCGGGTCCATCGGCACGTTCCCCGGAGTCCTGAACAACGGGCCGTTTCCCCCAATGGGTGAAATCGCCCGCGCCGCGCGGGTTTGCGTCGCACGTACCCGTGGGCACCGGTCCCTCCGGCCTCGTTCCCAGAGACGGGCCAGGGGAGATTCCGTATGCGAAGGCGCTCCATGCTCGTCGCCGCCGTCACGGCGCTGCTCGCGCTGCCGGGGGCGGCATCGGCCGCCACGTGCAACCTCGTGACCGACAAGGCGAACGACGCGTACGTCGGCCACCCGGCCGCCGGTGTCAGCTCCAAGCCGCTCGACATCCGCAGCCTCGACGTCGCCACCGGCAAGAAGACGCTCGTCGTCGTCCTGCGCGTGGCGACGACGAAGTCCGCCGACGACCCGGCGACGGCCGCGGGCATGGCGTGGGACGTGTCGTTCAAGATCGCGGGCGCGGACTACCGGTTCAGCCGCCGCGTCGGCCCCGGGGGCAACGTCGTCAGCGAGGGCGGCAACGGCAACGGCTCCGCGGTCTCCGGCGTCAAGGTCGCCGTCTCCGGTACGTCGATCACGTGGACCGTGCCGCGTTCGGCCATCCCGAAGCTGAAGAAGCGCGGCGCGGTGTTCACGCACTTCTTCGGCGGGACGACCACGACCGGCCTCGGCTACGACCAGGCGCCGAACGGCGGCGTGGTCTCCCCCGCCCGCTACGTCGACGGCACGAAGAGCTGCGTGAAGGCGGCGTAGCCCTCGTCGTCAGTGCAGGGCGATCCGCAGGCGGCGGTTGGCCTTGCCCTTGCTCTCCACCTTGACCAGCTCGATGTCGCCGATGAAGCGCGTCGAGGCGACGTGCGTACCGCCGTCGGCCTGCGCGTCGAGCCCGACGATGTCGACGATGCGGACCTCGGTGAGCCCCGGGGGCAGCAGGTTGGTCGCGGTGCGGATGATGTCGGGGATCTGGAACGCCTCGTCGCGCGGCAGCGTCTTGACCTCGATCGGGCGGTCCGTCGCGACCTCCGCGGCACAGGCGGCCGCGATGCGTTCCTTGAAGTCCTCGGGGATCTCAGGGAGGTTGAAGTCAAGGCGGCCGGCGAGGGGCTCCATGTTGCCGCCGGTGACCAGCGCGCCGTACTCCCTGAACACCACACCGCCGAGCAGGTGCAGCGCCGAGTGGGTGCGCATGAGGGCGGTGCGGCGCTCGTCCTCGACGGCGCCGCGGACGGTCGTGCCCGCCTGCGGGACCGGGTCACCCTCCTCCAGGACGAGCACGAGGTCGTCGCCCTTGCGCGCGCCGACCACTCTCGACTGGACACCGCCCCAGAGCAGCACGCCGTGGTCGGGCGGCTGCCCTCCCCCGCCCGGGTAGAACGCGCTGCGGTCGAGGACCACGCCGTCGGTGTCGGCGTGCAGGACGGTCGCGTCCCACTCGCGCAGCGTCGCGTCGTCGAGCTCGAGGCGTTGCGTACGGCTCATGCTCCCGAGGCTACGGCAGGAACTGCTCGTCCAGCGCGACGACCGCGCCGCTCTCGATCGTGAGGCGGAACAGCGCGCGCGGCGCGGTGCCGTCGGCGACGTAGCCGGCCAGCTCCTCGCCGCTGATCGTCGTGTCCTTCGTCGAGGAGCCGTTGCGCTCGAACGCCAGCGTGTTGACGACGATCCGTACGTCGTCCGCCACGGTGAGAGTACGGAGCCTCGGGTTGTCGTTGCGGGTGTAGTGGTCGTTGGCGACGTCGCCCGCGTCGTGGCCGTCGTCCACCGCCGCGTCGACCGCGGCCTGCCCGCTGAAGAACTGCACGACGTCGACCGTGACCGTATGGCGCGCGGCGTCGTACGCCGTCACGCGGGCGTGGTGCTCCCCGTCGGCGAGGTCGGTGGCGAGCGCGGTCGGGGTGGCGGTCGGCGAGGCCGACGTGGCCTGCGGGGTGCTGCCCGCCGGCTCGGGGGCGGCGTTCGGGCCGGCGGTGGAGCAGCCGGCGAGCGCCGCGACGACGATCAGCGCGGGGAACGTACGCATCGCGGTCATGCCCTGTTGACGCCCGGCAAGGCCCCCGGGCTGCACCGCGAGGTCAGGCCTTCGTGACCTCGCGGAGCCACCGGGCGGCCTCGCGCGGCGTGCGGAGGCGGATGACACCGACGTGCGCGTACGCGGGGTCTGCCACCGACGCCTCGTAGGACGCACGCAGCTCGGGGTGGTGGGTCCACGACCAGTAGATCGGGTGGCCTTTGTCGAACAGGTTGCGCCACTGCTCACGGTTGCCGTTCCACAGCTCGTGGCCGTGAATGAGCCGGGGGCCGGTGCGCTTCAGGGCGCGCCACGTCGCGACACCCCTGGGAAAGTCGAGCCAGACGAACGTCGTCGCGCGGCCCCAGATCACGGGCCGCATGCCGCCGTAGTTGCCGTCCACCACCCAGGTGTCGCCGCTGATCGCCGCGCCGATGGTGACGGCCATCTGCTCGGGTGTCGCCTGCACCCAGCCGGGGAGGTGGAAGTGCGCGTCGAGCTCGATGTGCGGCCCGCCCATCCGGCGGGCCAGCTCCCTGGCGAGCGTCGTCTTGCCGCTGCCGGACACGCCGCCGACGACGACGCGCGGACCGAGCGGCGGGTACGTCGTCACGGCCTCGTCACTGGTCTCAGTGCGCCGCGTCGTCCCACGAGCGGCCCACGCCGACGGACACGTCGAGCGGGACCTTCATGGCGTACGCCCCGCCCATCTCCTCCCGCACCATCTGCTCGAGCCGCTCCCGCTCGCCCGGCGCGACCTCGAGCACCAGCTCGTCGTGCACCTGGAGCAGCAGCCTGCTGGCGAACCCGTCGGTCCGCAGCCTGCCGTGCACGCGCAGCATCGCGATCTTGATGATGTCGGCGGCGGAGCCCTGGATGGGGGCGTTGAGGGCCATGCGCTCGGCCATCTGCCGGCGCTGATTGTTGTCGCTCGCGAGGTCGGGCAGGTAGCGGCGGCGGCCGAGGATGGTCTCGGTGTAGCCGTTCATCCGCGCGACCTCGACGACCTCGCGCAGGTAGTCGCGGACGCCGCCGAAGCGGGAGAAGTACGCGTTCATCTGCTCCTTGGCCTCGTCGGGCGTGATCTGCAGCTGCTGCGCGAGCCCGAACGCGGAGAGGCCGTAGACGAGGCCGTACGTCATCGCCTTGACCCGCCGCCGCAGCTCCGGGTCCACCGACTCGACGGGGAGGCCGAACGCTTGCGACGCGACGTAGGTGTGCAGGTCCTCCCCCGACGCGAACGCCGCCTGCAGCCCCTCGTCGTCGGACAGGTGCGCCATGATCCGCATCTCGATCTGGCTGTAGTCGGCGGTCATGAGGCTCTCGAAGCCCTCGCCCGGCACGAACGCCTGCCTGATCTCGCGGCCCGCGGCCGTGCGGATGGGGATGTTCTGCAGATTGGGGTCGGTGGAGCTCAGGCGCCCGGTCGCCGCGATGGTCTGCTCGTACGTCGTGTGGATGCGCCCCGCGTCGTCGACCGCGGGCTGCAGCTGCTTGGCGACGACCGTCCAGAGACGGGTCACGTCGCGGTGGCGGAGCAGGCACTCGATGACGGGGTGGTCGCTCTGCTCCTGGAGCCACTGCAGCGCATCGGCGTCGGTGGTGTAGCCGGTCTTGATCTTCTTGGTCTTGGGCAGGCCGAGCTCGCCGAAGAGGATCTCCTGCAGCTGCTTGGGCGAGCCGAGGTTGAACTCCCTGCCGATGCAGTCGTACGCGTCCTGCGCCGCCTGCTTGACCTGCCCCGAGAGACGCGCCTCCAGCATCGCGAGGTGGTCGTTGTCGACGGCGATGCCGACCCGCTCCATGTCGGCGAGGACGCGGACCAGCGGCAGCTCGACCTCGCGGAGGAGGGCGGTGCCGCCGCGGCGTTCGACATCGGCGTCGAGGGAGGTCGCGAGGTCGGCCACGGCGCGGGCCCGGAGCACCGCGTCGCTCGCCTCACCGGCCTCGGCGGAGCCGTCGAGGGAGAGCTGGCCGCTGTCGTCGCCCTCCTTGCGCAGCTCCCTCCGCAGGTAGCGCAGCGCGAGGTCACCGAGGTCGAACGTCTGCTGCCCAGGCAGCGCCAGATAGGCGGCCAGCGCCGTGTCGCTGGTGACGCCCTGGACGTCCCAGCCGCGCGCCCAGAGCGCGAGCAGCGGGCCCTTGCCCGCGTGGACCGACTTGGCGCGGGTGTCGTCGGCGAGCCAGGCGGACAGCGCGGTCTCGTCGCGCTCGTCGAGCTCGCGCGCCTCGACGTACGCGCCCCCGCCGCCCTCCAGCGCGACCGCGATGCCGTGCAGGTCGCCGGTGCCGCGGCCCCACGTACCGCGGAAGTGCAGGCCCGCGCGGACCGTCGGGTCGAGCTCGCCGAGCCACCTCGACACCTCGCCGGTCTCCAGCGTCCTGATGTCGACGTCGAAGCCCTCGTCGGCCTCCGGCTCGACGCTCTGCAGGGTGGCGTACAGCCGCTCGCGCAGCACCCGGAACTGCAGCGTGTCGAACAGCTTGTGCACCTCGTCGCGGTCCCACGGGCCCATCTGCAGGTCGGCGGGGGTGACGGGCAGTGGCACGTCGCGGCGCAGCTCGGTGAGCTCGCGGTTGCGCATGACGTTGGCGAGGTGCTCGCGGACGGCGTTGCCGGTCTTGCCGGGGATCTCGTCGACCCGGTCGCAGAGCTCGTTCAGGTCGCCGAACTGCTGCACCAGCTTGATCGCGGTCTTCTCCCCCACGCCGGGGATGTTGGGGAGGTTGTCGGACGGGTCGCCGCGCAGCGCCGCGAAGTCGGGGTACTGCGACGGCGTCAGGCCGTACTTGGCCATCAGCTCGGCGGGCGTGAAGCGCCTCATGTCGCTGACGCCTCGCCCCGTCATCAGCACCGTGATGCGGTCGTCGACGAGCTGGTACGCGTCGCGGTCGCCGGTGACGATGAGCACGTCCATGTCGAGGTCGCGGGCCTGGCAGGCGAGCGTCGCGATCGCGTCGTCGGCCTCGAAGCCCGGCGCCTCGACGACGGGGATGCGCAGAGCCTCGAGCACCTCCCGGATGAGGGAGACCTGGCCGCGGAAGTCGGTGGGGGTCTCGCTGCGGGTGGCCTTGTACTCGGCGTATGCCTCGTGCCGGAAGGTCGGCGCGGAGAGGTCGAACGCCACCGCGATGTGCGTCGGCTGCTCGTCGCGGATGACGTTGATGAGCATCGACGTGAAGCCGTAGACGGCGTTGGTGGGCTGGCCGGTGGTGGTGGAGAAGTTCTCGACGGGCAGCGCGAAGAACGCCCGGTAGGCCAGGGAGTGGCCGTCGAGCAGGAGCAGGCGCCGGCGTTCGTCCATGCGGCTCATCCTAGGTCGGTGGCGGGATGCCGGGCCGTCGCGAGCGGCGGCCACGGTGGTGCATCGCAGGCGGAGGAGTCCCGGACAGCAGCGCTGTCCGGGACGACGACAACGCCGGGAGGTGCCGCCGTGGGCGTCGCGCAGCAGGCCGGTGTCCGTCCCCGGCCTAGGGTGAGCCGCATCCTAAGGTGGGCCTGTGACGGAAATGCCGATCGATGCGCTCGGGCAGCGGATGGGCGTGCGCGTCGTCGAGGCGACCGCCGAACGCGTCGTCATGACGATGCCCGTCGAGGGCAACACGCAGCCGTACGGCCTCCTGCACGGCGGCGCGTCCTGCGTGCTCGCCGAGGCGGTGGGGTCGGTCGGGGCGGCGCTCGGCGCGCCGCCCGGGCGTTACCCGGTGGGCGTGGACATCAACGCGACGCACCACCGCGGCGTACGCGAGGGCGTCGTCACGGCGACGGGGACGCCGCTGCACAGCGGGCGTACGACGGCGACCTGGGCCGTGTCCATCCGTGACGAGCAGGGCCGGCTCGTGTGCAGCGCGCGGCTCACCTGCGCGCTGGTCGAGCCGCGCGCGTAGCCCAGCTTCGGGGTGCGTTCTGCGCTTTTTCGCCGCACGAGGCGCAACCGGGAGCCTTTTCCATCCTGACGGCGTGGTTGGCGCCGGGCTCAGTCGTTCTTTGAAGATCACTACGCGTGAGACCGGCTGCTGGGCTGCAGGGTTGGGCCGACGCGGGTGCGCGG